>TARA_R110002012_G_scaffold312580_1_pt1 | contig 15001 bp, 9 predicted proteins | sample TARA_R110002012 | Tara Oceans TARA_R110002012 (sample SAMEA4396515) | marine metagenome | biome: Westerlies Biome; feature: [DCM] deep chlorophyll maximum layer (ENVO:01000326); material: water (ENVO:00002006), including particulate matter (ENVO:01000060) such as... | depth 40 m
TTCCGTTCACTCCAAATTATTTAAAACGGCTCTGACCCCTTTTATTTTATATTTTCTGTTTATTCATCTTGTTTATCCTTATCTTTAGGCTCAAGGGTTCGAAGCCAATCATTCAATTTATTTAAGTGTTTTTTAGGTAAAAATAAAACAATCAAGCTACTTAACCAAATTAGCCCATGAAATAAAACTTTCAATAAATAAGATACTGGCTCATCATCAAATTTTCCAGAACCAGTACGAGTATAGGCTTCACCTGTTAATAACTCTTGCCCTAGCACAAGTGAACTTATAACAAAAACAATCAGCATAAACACTCTCAAAATTACTCTCCGTTCACATGCTTTGATGTCACATCAGAGATGTGACCCTGTATATAAGCACCGCCCCAATTGCGCAGAGGTGTTGGTATATAATGAAGTCTGGAGTTCATATATGCTCCTGCTGAATAGGAAAAAATATTACCAATCGTTCCACCATGTTTCCCATTATATAGTAAATCTAAACTTGATCCCGCCCAAGATGCAGCCTGGCAAGGAGCAAGAGGGCAATAACCAGCAAAACCACCAGCTTCAACTATGACAGTGACTGACACGTCAGTCACAAGAGCTGCTCCTGCTTTTGCCACGTCTTTAGAAAAAGCATTACGCATTCGCTCAGATGCATCACCCCACATATCTCCCCAACGTTTGAATGTATTTTCAATAGAGCACCCACTAGACATACACTGATTATATAAAAACTGGAAAGCTCCTGTCATAGCACCATTCGCAAACTTACCACCTGATATCGCTGAAGCAGTACCACCCACAATTGCTGATTGAACTGTTCCTATAACCATATTATTTGAACCGTAAGGACTCGCCTGAAACCCTTTTGTTATGCCAACAGCAAAGAAACCATGTCCAAACTTACCTCCTTGTAAGTCTGCTATGACACCACCTGCAACTGCGTGTGCGGCAATATGAGCAGCCCCTCCTTGTACATTCCAGCTCCCTTCAGCCCCAGTAAATGCTTTGCCTATTCCCATGAACACTCCAGAAACAGCCGCACTGCGCCCTCCAGCATGAAAAGCAGCACTTAAACTTCCTGTTTGATAGTACGCTCTGTCAGCACTAAATACGACCGAACACCACACTTGGCAACTTGGAATAAAGTTAAGTGCAACATTAGCAATTCCAGATAAACCATCACTTCGCATTACCGTACCATAGGCATGTGCCATGCTTTTCGCACCAATAAATCCTGCGTGAGAAAATCCGACAATTCTAGCTCCTGATTTCCCCATCAGCTTCTTAGCCACCCACTTGAAGAAGTAACCTGATGGATCAGTCATCGACATTGGATTATTTACAACATCAGCATAACGGTTATATGACTGCGAGTTTTCTGGAGCCTGAATATGCGGATCATCCTGCAAGAACCTCCCCAACGTTGGATCGTAGATCCGACCGTTCATATGAATTAGTCAGTAGTTGGAATAGAACATACCTCACAAAAAAAACTGTTAAACCTATGGGCAATGTGGTCACACCCCATCCTGACACAAAACACCCTGTACAAACCGAATTATATAGCTTAAAATAACTACACACACAGATAATAGTGTCAGTTTAGAGGTATATATGTCTGTTTCAACTTTAGTCGCTAATCGAGTATCTCGTATGAAACGAGGAACTCCATTTTCTATCGAGGGATTCTACTCCTTAGGCACAACTACATCTGTACAAAAAGCAATGAGTCGCTTAGCTAAAGAAGAGAAAATTGTTCGTGTGGCTAAAGGGATATACTCTCGTCCAAAACCTCTAAAAAATATTCCGTCAATCAAGATCACCGCTAAAGCAGAAGAAGTTGCTAAAACTTGGGCACGAACACATCATTACAAAATGGTTCCTCAAGGGCTAGAAGCCGCCTACAGATTAGGAATGCAAACACAAGCACCTATGAAATCTGTATACTGGACAACAGGGCCATCACGCGAATTTAAGATTGGGAATGAAGTAGTACAGGTACACCATACTGCAAAAAGTAAACTTCAATGGGAAAATAAGCCTGAAGGTACATTATTTAGAGGGTTACTAGCTCTATCCCCTAAACATACTTCAGAGTCATTATTAAAAAGTGCTTTAACTCGATTGCAGTTAACAGAAGGTGAAACATTAAAGGTTCTTTCCAAATTACAGAAAAATGCCTTGCTAGCCATGTGGAAGCTTAAGCTCGAAAGTGTAGAGCGTAGTCTTTTATCATGAATATATTTGAACTCTATGCCGATAAATCGCGACATGAAGAACTCAGTGAAATATTCACTATTGGTGCCCAGCACCACCCTAAAGGACTTGCCGCTAATTTTTTAGAAAAAGATATTTGGGTGACTGAAATTCTTCGACTCCTTTACGATGAAAAGTTATTAGGGGAATTTTCAGTAGCGTTTAAAGGTGGAACTGCCTTGAGTAAATGCTGGGAGGCTATTTCTCGATTCTCTGAAGATATAGACTTATCCATCCATTGGGCTGACTTATCAGGGCATACCGAAGAGGAAGAATTAGCCGCGTGGAGCCAAAGCACAAAAAATCGAAGTCAAAGTGCTAAATTTAGAAAAGCTCAGCAAAGGCAATTACAAGCTTGGAGCGAAAGGTTAGTCGATTCGCTTAATGAAAGATTATCTCAATACAATATCGATGGTTTATACGCTGAAATGGAAGATGGGTCAGGTGGCGAAAAAATTGATATTCACTTTCCTCGTATGACAAAAGGAACCCACGATTACCAGTTAGATCATATCCTGCTTGAATTTGGTGGTCGAAATAGAGGGAAGCCAACTAATACTATCGCTGTCGATTGTTACTTGGGATACACACCAGGTTTAGAGCAATTAGTATTACCTAAAGCACAAGTGAGTGCTTATCAGGCAGAATATATTTTGTGGGAAAAGCTGACAGCGTTACATCAATTTTGTACTCAAGATAATCCACCTAACCCAGATAGGTTAGCTAGGCACTGGTACGATGTAGATTGTTTATTAAGCATGCAGTTTGCTGATCCTCTTAATTCTAATACTGCTAGAAACAATGTGATTGAAATGAAGAAACATCGCTGGGCCAGCCCTGGTGTTGACTATGAAGCGATCCTTTCGGGAGGACTTTTACTGGTACTCGATGAAAAACGTTTAGTTGAAATAGCAAAAGATCATGATAATGCGATCAAAGGAGGGATGTTTTTTACAACACCAGATTCATTTTCAGTGATCCTAGACCGACTGAAAGTTGTTCAAGACCAAATTAATCAACAATTCAAATAATTCATCACGCTTCTTTTCCCTTTGATGCAGCCTGAAAGAAACTTCGCATTTAAGTATCAACCTCGACTTACCGGACAATCCAGTTGCAAATAATTTAGCTCCATAGTAGAGCACCCATTTTTCTACGACTAAGTAGCCACTTATTTTCTATTTAGCGATACCCAGTTTTGTTAGTTAAAACATCTGGAATAGTATTTATTTTACATTAAGTTAATTAGTTACAGGGGTTGTAAGATAGAAGTTAACTTTACCACCACTGAATGAGAAATAATATTTTCTCGCTCAAATACTACGTTTTAGATCCATACATTATTGGCGATTTTAACGACCATTCTTTATCATGAATCATGGTTAAAAATGATGGATAAGCCGATGAATACGATAGTTACTGACTGGTGCATAGTTTCAGTTATGGAAGGAATGGATCGCATTGGTGAAGTTATTTGGGGCACAATAGTTGATGACATGACTTGTCGATTCGCCACTGGTGATTATCTTTGTACATCACAGATAATAAAGGTCAATTCTAGCAACCAATTAATCACAACATCATCTGGCAGTTTGTATCAGGTAATTGGCAAGGGCAAAAAGGCAATTATCGACTTCGATGATTTTGAGCTACTACGCAACGGCTTCAGCCCAGAGATGATCAACCAACTCAATTTGGCACCAAACGACTATTTTCACTATACGATAAAAACAAAATCTATAGAAGCAAGTTTGTTGTACTACCTACAGTGACAGACTTTGCTCCCCTTGAAAGCGCCACATACAAGTTTTGATGATTCATTTGTCCCGCATCCAATATCAAGCAATGGTCAGTTTCAAGCCCCTTGAGCAGTAAAGTACTACCAATAGCCGTGTGAGGTACTCTTCCATCACCTCGCTGACGTGTTCTTTCTCTTGCTGATTCCATAGCTTCTTTTAGCGTTAAGCTTTGATCACTTAACACTAAGTCAACGGCATACTCAAAAGCCTTAAACGCAGCAACTCGGTATACTCGAACATCTGAGGAGTCTTTTATTTGGATAAGTAAATCTTTTAATTTCTCAATTTCTTTTTCAGTAACATAGTCAGCTAATGCAGTCTCAAGGGTTGATGGTGCCTTACGATTTGTATTCGCCAGTATTGAGCGCATTCTTGTTGCCCAAGTCGATACCCCCATACCTGTGGCTAGATTACTAAAGGTATTCAACAGAGAAGTAAGCAATATTTCCCCAGTTTGTGAGTCTAAGCAATTTGCAAAAGCTACTAAATCTCTAAGGTCTACAGGCTCAACAACATCAATTCCAATATTTTGGCTAGCAAATTGATGCCTTAAAGCTGGTCTCATTGAGTCTCCTATGACCAATAATGAATCGCCACGTTGACTGTTCCTAATATTGTATTGCGCTCTGCTTTTCAATTGAAGGTCGTTCTGTGGGTTGCCTGATAAATTTAACCAATTGACACTTTGAGGACTGTGATTTAAATCAATGCTTTGTCGGGCTGAGAGTTGATTACGACAAAACAAAACCCATTCACCAAGCTCGTCATTACCAACATTATTCCACCTCCATGGTGTCGTTAGTTCTGAAATAATCGGAAAGTAAGTTAATACTTGGTTTTGCCAATGAGGGATAACCGTATTTCTGAAGTTGAAAATTAACTGCATTGGATCGCCAAGAACTGTTGTAGGAATGCACTGTGAAATTGCGCATACAATACTATGCTGCTCTTGATTGCAATCCTGATATTCATCAACGATAAGCCGACTATATGAGGCTACAATTGCATCATTAATATTTCCTGAAGTGATAAAGCGATCAACAACCTGACGAAGTTCATTGTAATATAAATTAGGGTTATCGGGTGTGTTTACTAATATGCATGAATTTCTAAAACTGTTAGCGATACGAACAGACCAACCATCAATAGTAGAGAGCACATAATTTTTTGAAGGAACTCTACTTTGATTGAGCCGCTTTTTTAAAGCCGCAACACCAGCCGTAGTATGTGTTAAAACTAGGTATGGTTTTGCTTGTGGTATTTTTAGTGTTTCTACAATTAAATGGGTCTTACCACACCCAGCAGGAGCTTCGATAGCGCCTCTTGTGCTATCAAGAATAAGCTCTATAGTCATAATTGACTAAGCCCTAGCCCAATCAAGTAAATCTTGTAACGTACTCGAAAAAACAGTATGAAATCGTTCTTTGTTTGGCCAGAAAAAATTCTTTGCTAATTCTTCCATAGGAGCTATATCCTTAAACCATTCTTTATTTTTAGCAGCCTGAGCGAGAGCTGAACGATGTGTATCTTGAGGGTTGGCCGAACAAATACTTAGGCTTAATTGCTGCTGTGAGGCATTAATTATATGAGCATTGATCGCATCTGAATTTTTTCTTTCAACGGCAAAGGCAAGAAGATGGGGGATCATATCGAGGGGGCAGCAAAAGAATATGGCGTGCTCGGTCGCATAATTATGATTCCATTCAAACATTGGAATAGCGAGCTGAGTTGCTTCATCTATGTGTGCTCGTTGTTCAGCATTTTTATCTGAATCTTTAAATATTGCTACCGGGTAGCCCAATTCTCGAAACACTTTAGCTCTTTTAAACATGCTATCACCACCGCCATCAGCATACATTACCCCTAATGCTTGAATACTCTGGCGATTTTGATCTGACTCTACTTGATCTATTCCTCTAATTAGCCCAATCTCAGTTTTCCCTTCACATACGATCACCTTGTTAGCAAGAAAAGCCTCTGCACAAACCCTAAGGGTAGATTGATGCTCAGTAGAACTCGTCATCGTAAAAATTTGGTGGGATGATTCATGAAATGGCGGAGAAAACGGAACCTCACCTCGCTTTCTCACAACTTGTAATTGTTCAGCTTTTAATTCGCGAAGGACATACGGGGAATGAGTGGTAATGAATACTTGCTGAGATGATACTTCATCTTTAGCACCAATTTCGTTAAGAAGACGATTGATTCTAAAAGGCTCTAATCCGTATTCAGCTTCATCAACCAACAATAACCTTGAAGAGGATGTAAGTTTTTGTAGGCCAGCCAAAAGAAGCCGCGTTGACCCAGTACCTAATTGTCGGATTGGTGTACCATTGTTATCGTGAAGGCTAACAGCTCCATGAGACATGGTGATACTAGCAACGTCTAATAAAGCTTTCATTTCTACTACAGGAACACCTAATCGATTAGCAACAACTTGAATGTTTGCTAATATCCCTTGAATACCTTCAATTTCATTTTCAGCAAAAGACATTCTGGCATTTCGTGTTATTTCTGAAAGAAGAGCTGAAACGTCAAGTCTTTCTTCTGCTAGTTTATTCAATAAAGAGTTCCGCCCCCAGGTAAAGTGATGTTTATTTCCTTCACCCAATCGAGTTGGTGCAATTAACTCCCTATGATTCCACGGAAGACGTTTTTCAAGTCCCTCGTTACTGGCTCTCTGAGAATATAAATGCCAGTCAGGATCAAGACCACGATCAACCAATAACCTTATGGAAATTACAGTTTCTAAGTTTTGAGCTGGTTCATCAAAAAGTTGCCTTGCCGCTATGTCAAACCCTCTCAAGAATTCACCGTAACGTTCTAAGTTCTTCAAAGCATCATCAAGATTGCCAAGTGTAATAATAATTTCTAGGGGATTACTGACATTGGAATTAAAAAAATCTGCATCAGTAAATGAAAAATTACGCCTAGCGCCCAAACATAAATCAATTGCATCAAGTATGGTTGACTTACCAGAATCACCAGGCCCAATTAAACAATTTAAACCTGGATGTGGGTTCCAAAAAAGTGACTCTATACCTCTAAAATTTCGAATGTAAACTTGACGAATAACTGACACAGATTTCTTTTCCCTAAGAGACTTTTATTTTAATTACATACTAACAACTAAAACGCATGAAACCATTAAAAACACTTATAGTTGGTTATTTAATATTATCCACTACAGTTTGCGTATACACAAAAATACTCCTAAAAATGGGCATTTAATTTAATAGTTAGATTTGAAGCCAAAATATTCGTTTAGTTACCGTGGAGCTGGTTGAAATCAATTGAGTATTACTCTCAAGTGTCACCGCCCCCTTTTATTAAATTACCTAAGCCAAACGCCAGATAAAAGAAAGCCAGCTCCCGCTGGCTTTCTTATTTATTGTTCTTCCTTTGCTCCCAAAGAAGCCAAACCTTCGGGCAACTAGCCTTGTGGTAGTTAATATCATCCTAATTTCAATAATTTTCTTTTAAATGAATTAAGTCATCGTTTTTTATTCCTAATTCAAATCCTAAGGCAGAACAAACTTTCGGTATATTTTGATCAGAAAAATATATCGAAGGAGACATAAACTTCCATCCATCTTCATTAACTAGAGAAAATGCTCCAACTACCCCTTGCTTATACACAAAAACGCAAGCAACATCATTTGCTTTTTTTGAATGCACAACCTTTCCTCCATGAAGGCCAGACAAATTAATAAAAGGCATATTAGCAAATTCAATATCTATAGTTTTCTTCTCTTCTTGCGAAATATTTACCCAGTGTGAACTCTTATAAATTTCACTAACTTTATTTATATATAGTTCATCGCCTTTAATCTTTAACTGATTCAATTCATCTAAAAAAGAAAATACTAAATCATTTACTTCTAGACTTTCCTCAACATCATTTGATGAACAAAATGCAATATTAGTTAATAAAAGCAAAGAAATAACTAAAATATATCTTTTCATTTCTTTAACACCCCATTTCTACGGCTTCACAAGTTCTCCGCCTTGTTACTGCTCCGGTTGCATAATCTGAAATTCTCTGTCCCATTATCGTAGCACGCAAATATAACTGAGGGTTCATTTGCAAATCGACCCCTGCATAAACGCTACCTACCTTGATTTGACCACTAAGAGTCAAGGTGCCTGTATTATCGGAGCTAAGCGAGAGAGATGCCATTCTAAGTGATTTAGTAAAGCTTCCTTTTATTAGATCACTACCTACAGTTAGAGAAGTTCCCCCGCCATTTAATGTCCAATTACCATTAGAATCAAGTCCAGCAGAAAAACCATCTTTTGCAGCCATTATTGTTCCCATAGCTCCTTTATCTAAATCATAGCCTGCTTCAAACACATCCAGCATTCCTGCTTTAACTTTGGCATTAAACATTTTTTTCTTTTCAGCCAAAGCGGTTTCTGCATTAAACATCTGGATGAATGCACCTGTAATAGCACCATTTGCAAATTTACCTCCTGAAATAACAGATGTCGTGCCACCAATTACCGCAGCAGCCGTTATGCGAGCAGGTGCGTAGCTGGCTTCGCCACTACCTATTTTATTTATCTGTGTTTTAAATGAAGCAGTAAATCCTGCGGCAAAAAAGCCATGCCCAAATTTACCTCCATTTAAGTCTGCTGCAATTCCTCCTACGGAGGCATTTGCAATTATATTTTTGGCACTGCCAGCTTCCCCCCATCCAGTACTTGAACCTATAGTCTGCAATGCAGCACCTGAAAATGCTCCAACCAATGCTCCTCTCAAGCTACCTGTAGCAATACCTCCAGATATAAATCCCACGGCAGCAGCGTTATACCATGTTGCCATTGCAAATGTTTGCATTCCAGGGATAAACATCATTCCTATTGATACTATCTGTCGCCAATACTTCTTAATACCTTTAAATAATTTCTTAAAGAAATACCCACTCGGATCAGTCATAGACATCGGATTATTCAACACATAAGCATATCGGTTATAACTCTGTGAATTACTCGGAGCCTGAATATGCGGATCAGCCTGCAAAAACCTCCCCAAGGTTGGATCGTAGGTCCGACCGTTCATATGAATAATATCCATATCATTAACCATTTTATGCCCGGTATACCCCTTACTTACGCCAGGACTTGAATAGGCAGTAAAAATGTCATTGCTATGCACATTGTACTGTTTTCCCCATGGGTCATAAATAAATTGCTGTACCACTATACCACTAGCATTAGTGATCGACGTAGTAGAGCCTTGATGATCTTTGTGTAGGTAAAATTCATCATTGGCATTATTGCTACGCTCAGTTATTACGACATTACCAACATAAAATTTATGTTCTATAACACCACTCGGTAACTTAACGCGTTCATAGCCCCCTAAGTACAGAGTCTGCGTTTGTTTACCTGCACGTGTGTCAGTACGTTTATATACTTCTCTGTTAGGCCCATAACTAAACGATGTGCTATTGCTTCCTTGGGTTATTAAATACGGCTTATCGAAGCTAGTATAATATGACGTACGCTTACCGTCAGTTTCGATATTACCGTTATCATCGTACTTCATGCTGTAATATTGAGTACCGGTAAAGTTGCTATACTGGTGAACCCCCAATAAACGATTGGTTTTAGTCGTATCGTACTTATAGTAGCCAGTATGCTGCTTATATTTGATATTACCCCAATCATCGTAACGGTAACTTTCACTCATGCGGTAACGATCAGGCAATTGATAGTATCGATTATTGGTATTATTAGATGTTGAATTGCCTACTTGTCTAATCTGTTGGCTGAGCATGCACTCGTCGCCAGGGGGCCTTTGGGGTGGTACAAACGCAAGCGCTTTTGAATTGCCCGAGGTAGCACTCTGCATTGATTTACTCAATAACAACTCATTGCCACCACCTCCCCAGCCATCACATTCATCAATAGGAGGGGTCGGTTCAACAGGAATTAAAGCATCACCACCGCCCGCATTAGAAATGGCAATGGTTCGGCGCGTGACTCGACTCAAGTCATCATAAACGTAGTGTTCAGCAAAGTTACTACTACTGCCTACGCCGAAAAACACATCCCTATCGGTTAAGTTACCAATTTCGTCATATTCATAATCAAATCCAAGTAAGGTATTTACACTTAACTCTGCGTCAATGTTGGTTAACCAGCCAGTACTTACTTGGTATGCTCTTTTTTCAGAGCTGCCATTGCCATACCTAACGTTAGTTGATTGGCCTCGACCATTTACACTTTCAATATGACGATATACACGTCCTGTTCTATGATTGAGTTGTTTGGTCATATAGCCATTTTGATAATCATTTCGCACAATGAAGTTATTAGCAGGGTAGGTTTGCGTGTACACGCGATTATAGCTGTCATGTGTTGTCGTGGAAGTATAGCTTTCGCCATCAACTTTAAGCGTTTTCTGATAGGGTAAACCATAGCTATGATAGGTCTGTTCATACTGATAACTTGGGCTGTCAGTCGTGCCACAAGATTGATTTTGCCCTTCAAAGAATCGTAACGTTTTGAGCTTACCAACGCTATGCGTTGGCTTATCTGCTAATTTTCCAAAATTCCAACAAACGGTACCACTGCCGTCATAACGTCGAGTTTTACGACCTAAGATATCATAAGCAAAGCTGACTACTTGCGATTTAGCATCGGTTTGAGTGAGTAACTCACCAAAGCCACTATAAGTGTAACGCCATAGCCCTTTGTCCTGGTCGTTAGTGCTGAGTTTATTACCATAAACATCATAGGTGGTGCTTGTTCGTAAACTATTTACGTTACTACGATTGATTGCTCGAACATTTAGCAACTGCCCATACGCGTTATATTGATAACGTAATTCATTGGTTAGCGCATCAAACACACTAACATTTTGCCCCAAATAGTTTTTCAACGTCTCCGTACGTTGGCCTTTCGCATTGGTAGTAAACACTTGTTTACCATATCGTTCAATTTCGGTAAAACCGCCATTGGCTTGCCTGTTTTCAGTCACACGGCCTAAAATATCGTAGCTAGGTTCATTGTAATAACTGCTCGCGCTATTTTTACCAGGTTCGTAACTTCGCTTTACTCGACCTTGTGAATCGTATGTCGTTTTCGACACACTCCAATTGCCATCTTGGAGTTTAACCCTTGATTCAATCGTTCTCCCCCATGCGTCGATAAATTGTTGCTTTTCAGGTTGCCCATCAGTTAATGAGCGAATACGAACATAGGCATCGCTATTAGCACAACTGACACTCGTACAATAATCTTGATAATTACGGCTGTTGATCTGCCCTTTACCGTATAGCCTACTTTGTGTCGCTTGTCCTAATAAGTTTTGATATTTTCGACTTTTGATACCATTGGCATCTGTGGTTTCAACGTAATCAATTAAGCCTTTTACTGCACTGGCCGAGGTGCCATTATAGGTAAAGGTTGTTGACTCATTTAAATGGTTTGTAATCGATTTTACATTTCGATATCGACTGCCAAATTTAGTGTAGTTAGTTCGAGTTTCAAAGCTACTTTCTACTTCAGAACTACTTTCTACTCCAGAGCCATCCTTAGATGCACTAATCGAGGTTTCTATTTTATTACCCGCTAAATCATACTTATATGATGTTGTTTTTCTAGTTTTTTTATTCTCAGGCGATATTGTTGATGTTTTCAGAAGTAAATCGTCAGCATTGTAAGTATACGAAGATTTACGGGTAATGCTGCTCGCTACCGCATCCGCATTGTAAAGCGTCTTTATCACGGTGGTATCTGTTAACCTACCTTTTTGTTGGTATAAAATACTGTCACCATACTTATTAGCGGTCGTAGTTATTAGTTTATTTTGATTTTTTTCAGTATCTAAGACTGTAACCGTCGATTCTTCAACATTACCGAAATTATCGTAAATAAAAATATTTTGAGTTGTGCTAATTTCATATTGATTACCATCACTACCCAAACTATTATTTTTATCAGAACTACTATAAATATAAGGCATGACACCACCACTAGCAGTTCTGAGTTGCTTCAAATCATTATTTGATGAGCTTAGTATTACGCTACCTTTCGTTTGGAGGGTACTTAACGGCATGCCGATATATGGCCAATGCTGATGGTAAGCTGTTTCAGTAATAACGCCTGTTTGATTATCAATAGTGCGTAGGGCTTCAAAGCCAGCTAATCCCCGACCTTTTTTATGCAACAAAAGACCGCCATATTGATAGTCAACACTGACACTATCATTGACGATTGTTTGTGTGCTGACATTATCAACTACATAGAAAGATGCTTTTGGTGAAAAATAATCGCTACTGGTGTTAAAGCTTGAGTCTTGTCTAAAATATACACTTGTATCGGTAATGTTTTTGTATGATATTTGTGTGGTTACACCCCAGCCATTGGTAAAACTATTAATTACATGTTCTTTGATGTTTGCTCTTACCGCTAGATAGGTTCTCCAGCCGTTATCGTTGGTTGATGTTAATAAATCTAGCTTGCCATCGGCATTCATATCCCCAAAACGAATAGTCGCATTGCTAGCGAATGATTTAGAGCCTCGCTTTTCAAAGATAATGGTGTTTGCTGAAGTACTAGGGCGTGACAGAACTATATCCCATTGATTTGAAGAAGTGGGATACAGCACATCTGCTCGTCCATCGGCATTTAGATCAATAAAATACATTAAGTGATCTAACGTATCACTGGTATTAAAATTAGTTGATTGAGGACTAAGAAACTGAACACCATTAGATAATCGATAATACCAACGTGTATTTTTTTGATACATTAAATCTGTATAGCCATCACCATTTAGATCAGCCACGCGTACTTCATCGTAGCTACCTAATTTTTGCTGCTCGATATATTTGCTGCCATCAGATATGAGTAATTTGTAGCTGAAAATATCATTTTTAGTCCACTTCCAACCAGCATCCCAACACTCTTGAGCATTGAGATCTATACCACCACTACAACTGCCACTTTTTTCCAGTACATTAATAATTAAATCTGTACGACCATCACCATTAACATCAATCGTGGAAGCCGTTTTCATATCAGCAGTTTTACGCGTTATATTGTTGCCAAATGGCTTACTTAAGGCATTTGGCAAAGTGCCAACTAGTTGGTCATGAGTAAAGGTGCCATTGCCGTCATTATTTATATAAGCTTGTAGAGTGCCGTTGTTACTAAAGATAATATCTTCCAAGCCATCGCCATCAAGATCAGCAACTTGTGCGCTACCTTCCAACCCCGTAGCAAGCAGTTTAGTATCAATAATCGTTAAATTTACATGTTGTAAATAATCATCACAGACATGCTCTGTACCCGGCTCAGTTTCACATTGAGTTACAAGGCTTGCACTTGGCACGTATGAAACAATCATCCAGTTGCTACCTTCACCGTTAGCAACTAGTAAATCTCTTTGCCCATCACCGTTGTAATCAATAGTTTGTGCATACTGTTTTTTAGATACACCAACACTTGTTAGTTGCGTATTATAATTATGGTAAGGACCTAAACTGGCATACCAATAATTGCCTGAAGGGTAAACAATATCTGAATAACCATCGCCATTTAAATCAATAATATGATTATAATTACGATTGTCGGACTCACCTTTAATTAATGCGTCAGTTCTAAAAGGCGCAAAGTTTTTAGTTACAGCAGTCTTATATTGATAGCCCGTTCCTGGCTCTGTTGCCCATGAGTAACTTGTCGACTTCGCCACAGGTTTCTGCCATTGGAAAACAGTAGAGGGCAAGCAGTTTGATTGGTTTATGTCAGTACATTCTTGAATAGACTCTAAATAGTTTTTTTCTTCTAACACCCAAGAAGTAAAGTAATTTAGGGCATAATGACGATATACTTCATGATCTTGATAAACCGTAACACTATCAAGCATTTTACTCATTGAAACGGGAGAGCCCACTGACCAACCAACAAATAATTTTGGGTTATCGATATAGTTTAATACAACACGAGCAAAGGGAGATTTGCCATCAGTACGGCCGGTATAATGCACTTCTGTTAAGTAGTGTTCACCTTTTGTAGTATCTTCATGATAACGAAAAACAATATAATTGCCTTTGACATCCTTAATCGCTTTTAATGCCCACGTTTTGGCCAAATTTGCACTACCTGCGTTCACAAAAGCATCACTGCTACTTTCATTGCTACCGCCATAAGTCTTAAGGTTTATTGACATAGGCTGCCCTATGCTATCGTTGCCATTAACGCTCGATACTAAGCCGTAATAATGTACTTCTCCTGATTTAGTTTCTACGGTAAATGCTGCTGGAGCTTGACTAGTACTGCCATGTGCTTTGACAATGCTAAAATCGTCAACTTCTGTATGGTATTTTTCAGCTGACCAGTAACTACTATTGGAAGTGTTTTTATTGTGCTGATTACTCCAAGTAACTAAGCGCTGACCATTAAGACATAGTCGGTCATTTTCTGAATGGCTAATATTGCTCTGTTCATCATCTTGAGTGATATTTTTAGGGCACCTTGATATAGCCGAAGCACCTGAAAAATTCCATCCTCGCCCCATTATTCCATCGCCACCATTACTGGTATAAGAAAAAGCAAGTTGGGGTTGCACTCCTGCTATGCCGGTTGGAATATTTAAAGGAATGTTGTAAGTGGCGCTGCCAGATTCATCAACACGAAATGAACCACTGGTTTGCCCAACATAAGTACTGGCAAAGGTATGAGAACAAAGAATAGCAGTAAAAAGTAAAGCAAGAGATATCAGAAGTTTCATAGCAAAATCCATTTTACTTAAATATCAGATTGGTTATTATTTATACATTTTAGTCCATATTTTCAAATTGTAAATTTACTTAGCCGTAAAGGTTCACTAATCACTATCTCATGATAAAGGCTTTTAACCGACAAAATAAATTCAAACTATTTTTCATAATTAATTTCAGTAACATACCAAATCTTTTCTCCGGC
>TARA_R110002012_G_scaffold93545_1_pt1 | contig 14998 bp, 8 predicted proteins | sample TARA_R110002012 | Tara Oceans TARA_R110002012 (sample SAMEA4396515) | marine metagenome | biome: Westerlies Biome; feature: [DCM] deep chlorophyll maximum layer (ENVO:01000326); material: water (ENVO:00002006), including particulate matter (ENVO:01000060) such as... | depth 40 m
GCAACTGTTGGTTGATCGATTATAGCTTTAATAAATCCAAACCCTCTATTTGTTTCTTTAGATTCTGTTTCTATTATAGACTGAAACCTTTGAACGCTTTGTGGGACAACGCCTGAATTTTGAGCCTCTATTGCTTCAGCCCAAAGCGCATCAAAATTTTGTTCACTTATTTCAGCTCCTTTTTCTTTTATTTCCCCTATTGCGTCTAAGCCTTTTGTTCCGTCCCAGCCTTTTTCAGTAAACTGCATGATGTCGCCAAATAGCCTACCCATGCCTTTTCTGTAGTCATCTAAGCTAACCTTTTTAGTTGACCACTCGTACTCTAAGCCGCCGTCTTCTCCTTCTACAACTTCAACGTCGCTGTAAGGTAAAACTTCTCTGTAAGCAAATTGATCATATATTTCTTCAGCTACATCACCAACAGTTATGCCTGGCGCTATAACTCTGTCGGTAAGCCCAGCAACCTCTTCCTGTATAGACGATGTAAGCATATCAAACCAGTTATCACTTTTTTCGTCAAACTTTTCTGGTTGGTTTACTCTTAAATCTACTTGCTCTTGATGATAGTTTTGCTCAAAGAAATTATCGTCTTCTTCAGACAAGTCTTGCTCTGGAGCTAAAACACTATCGCCTTTAAGCTCATTAACAAAAGAATTTTTTCTTTCGTTATATAATGACTGTTCTTTTTTTCTAGTGTTAGAAAGTTGCTCCGAAAAAGAAGTTTCCGAGCTGGATGCCATATCGTCTTGCGACACAGTCTCCGCATCCATTGGAGCAGTGTCTAGTTCTTTTTTTTCTTCAACGTCTTCCACCACTGGTGGTTCGTTAAAGTTTATGTTTTCTTGCTCTTGTTCTTCTTGTTCTATTTGAGGGCTTAAGTCAGCAAAGTCGTTTAAAAATCTTTGTTCGTTTTCTGGTCCAACGTTAGCTTTTCTACCGTCTGATAATGTATAAATTGGCATATTATTTTATTTTACGATTCGTAACCTGTGATTGTTTTGGCTTCAACTTTTCCGTCTACGCTTTCTAATGAGTATCTAGGATTACTCATATTATTTAATCCTTTAGACTTTGCTAGCGCATTATGGTTTCTTCTAAGTCTTTCAACGTTATATTCTATTATTTCTTGTTTTAGCATTTGCCCAACAGTCTTGTCTTCAACTTCACCTTTTTGGTTAGTAACTTCTACTAAGTCGTCCATATCTACAGTTCCGTCAAATACAAAGGTTTGCTCTGGAAAAGCCTCTAGATAATGCTCCATGAAAGTAGTTCCGTCTTGGTTAGCATCGTCCATAGCCCAAGACATTAAGTTACCGTGATTTATATTAGAGTCTGGACCTATAGCTGAACTTACTATAGCTTTTGTTGTTTGTTCATCAAAATCTAAACCCTCTCTAGTGTTATTCAAGGACTCTTTCTTCCACTTTAAGAACTCTAGTTGACCTATATTATCTTGAGGATAAACATGCTCTTTAATATCATCTATAGATGCTCGTATGCTAGTAGCGCCAGTTTTTTCTATGTTGTCACCAAACAAAGCAGAATTATCAACCTCTATGTCAAAAACTACTTCTCCGTCGTCTAGTACCTTTACATTAGCTTCTTTTGTCATTATGTCGTCTAGTGCCGCTTTGTAATGCAGTTTAGATCCAGCAGAATAAAAAGACTTTCCTAAAGGACCACCGCCTGACATTTCAACCCACTCTTTTTTGTCTGACTGAAGATTCTTAACGTTTTTAACAAGATTGCTCATTTTGTCATTTACATCTTGTATCTCTTGCTTTGGGTTGAAGTCTTGCGACTCTGATGGCATTAACACTCTATCTTCTCTTTGAGCAAGAGCACCACTTGGCCCAGGGCCAGTATTCCAAGGCTTTGCCTGTGTGTAATTGTGAGCTTTAAACAACCTGTCTCTAGAGCTTACCGAAAAGTTAGCACATTCCATGTTGCCTCCTTTAAATTGATTAAGGCCTTTGTTATCTGCCTCGTTATAGGTTTCAACCTCTCTTGAAACTTTTCTTTGTCTATTTTTAGCTTTCTCAAAAGCATCTGCAAAAGCATTAGCGTTTGAAACGCCAAAGTATGGATCTGAGTCACTGCCTCTGATACCTTTAGTTCTAGCTCCTTCAACTAGCGTAGGATTTGCTTGTCTCATTGGGCTTTTGTATGCAATTGGTGCTCCTTTTCTAGCGTCTTTAGCTTTTCTCTTAGCAGTCTTTTTAGACATTCCTTCAGACATATATCTGTCTACTAAATCGTTGTATTCGCTCTTAGTCATATAATACCCGTCAGCAGAATTTTCATTTTTAACAGTTGATCTCCCGTCGCTTATTTGCCAACCCTTAACATCTCTGCCCCTAGTCTCTCCTCCAACACCACCCATAGCATCAAACGCAGGTTCTTCTCTGCTTTTATCATCGTTGTTACCGCTGCTTTTTTTACCTTTGCTTTTTTCAAAAGCTTTGGTAAAAGCGTCAACGTTAGATACTCCAAAGTATGGATCTGAATCAGAACCTCTTACACCTCCGGTTCTAGCTCCTTTAATTAAAGTTACATCTTGTTTTACCGCTGATTTATCTTTCTTAGCCATACTTTTATTTTTTTGATGGTTTTCTTGTTTTACCAACGCCACCTTTGTACATCATACCTCCAGAGAGTAAAGATCCAGCAACATTACCTATTCCTTCGTACAGCATGTTTTGATTATCTTGTAAAGATTGATTTGCTTCTTGCATGTTTGTTTGAGCAATACCAGTAAGTGTAGATTGCTTGTTCATTTCCATTTGCTGCGACATGTATTTACCTTGTGCTTTTTGACTTTGCACGCTAGCAGCACCTTGAGCAGACAGCCTTTGATTTTGAGCTTCTTGAGCCCCTAGGCTAGCAGAAGATCTTCTAGCGTCTATAGATGCTTGATTAGCTAAAGATTGAGCTAGAGAGCCTATACCAGATCCTCCAGCTGATTCTTTTAAACTACCTAGTATATTTGCTTGAGCCTGTTGCGCTGAGTCTCTTTGAAATTCAGCTTCTTGGGTATTTACAGTTAAATCTTCAAAAGCGTTTTCTATATCAGCGTAAGGATTAGAAGTGTCTAAAGCTCTAAAAGCATCCATTTCTGATCTTAGCTCATCTTTAGCTTGCCTTTGAGCATCTTTAACTTTTCCCATGTTAAACAAGCTAACGCCCATTTTAACTAGGCCGCCAATAAATTTAGTTGGTGCGGGTTTTTTATTTGCCATAATATTATAATGTTATTTTATAATCACAGTTTTAGCAGCCTATTTACTGCTTATGAATGCCTCCGTGCCTAAGCTAAAGAGCTCTGCTTTTTCAGGAGAATCATTTTTTAATTTAACTTCAGCATAATAGCCCAGTAAAGATGAGCTGTTAGCTAAATTGTCTTTAGTAAACATTAAGTACGAAGATGTAGTAGGTAAAGCTACTGATAAATCGTGCTGTATAACTAGCGTTGTTGTGTTAGCGTTTATATTTCTAGTTATTGTGAGTAGCTCACCAGACTTTACAACATCGTTAGTAGTGTCTATGTGAGAATGATCACCATAAGTTGTTGTTCCTGCATAATACATAGTATCTCCCGCTTGTAAAGAAGCATTTGCTATGTACGGTAATACTATTGTTAATTGTCCTAATGCCATATTTTAATCTGCTATTATTTCGTAAGTAACTGTAAATGGTGTGTCTCCTTGCTGTAGCTCAGGTGAAGGAACGTTCAATCCAACATACAGCTCTCCTGTTGTTACTCCAGCGGCACTTGATGCAGCTGCTACAAAGTAAGACGTCAAGTTTGAGCCAATGCCAGTGTCAATAAAAGCTGTACCTGCAGCAATGTGGAAGTTGCTAGCCGCTGTTATTGTAAATTTATACAAAGGAACGGTAATTCCATATTCAAACGGAGTTAGAGCTTGTAAGCTACCAATAATACCAGAGTTTTCTATGTTAGCGTTGTAAAACTGAAGCACATCATCTTCCGATGCATCAACGTTGCCAGCAAACACAATGTTAGTCGTAGACCCTTGATCTGATATACTACTAGTCAAGCCGTAAGAAACAAAGTTATTTGCGTTTCTAACAAAGTGACCATTAGCACCAGCCGTTAAGCTACTAGCTATATCTTCATCAATACCTATAGTTGTATTACTAGATACGTTAGAAGTAACTGTACCTTGTTGGTAACTAATATTATCCCAGGATCCGTCTATCAAACCACCAAAAGCTGTAACAGTCGTAGCAGACGAAGAGTCATCAGCGGCAACCAAGGTGTGGTCTTGCCCAACGTACTTGTTAGTTTTAACTCTTACTCTACCAGAGAAAGTTCCAAAGCCCGTGCTAGTTGGATTTGTACCTCTATCAGTTGTAGCTAAATCTATGTCTATTCCAATGGCTGTACCGGTAGTTATAGTAAAGCCATTTAAAACTACTGTTACCGTTATAGTATTACCAATGTAACCTACTGCTAACTGCTGAGCTGTAGCTGTGTTTGCAAAAGTAACTGTTGAGACAAACGTGTCACCACTAGAATCCGTAAAACTTACGTCGTTTGTGCCATGTGTGAATGTTGTACCGCTAGAAGCCGTACCGTTACCAGCAATAAAGTCTGATGCTTGTAAAAATACACCAGCGTCCGGAGTTATTGTTATAACGTGAGAGCCACTTTGAGCGCCAGACAAGCCGTCTACAACTATATCGTTAACAGTATATGGGTTAGAAACGCCAACTACATCCGCGTCTGCTATGTCAAAAATCTTTATAGAGTGACCTCCGGTTAGTGAACCGGAAGTTAAATTTACTGATCCACTAGCGCTTATTACTCCAACACCTTGAAAAGAAAATTCTCTAGGATCTATGTTACCACTAGAATTTTGCTGGTAGGTACCGTCGTTCAACGCTCCTACAGCGTTAGTATAAGTAGTTTTTTCACCTCTAATATTGTTATACCATCTACCTTCTTTTTCTATAAAATCGCTAACACCGCCTTGCTGAAGATCTGTGTTTATGCTATCTACATACCAGCCTGACGTGTCATCGCCATTAACTCCTCCTGAGTAATTGTTGTAAAACTCAGCGTCGTAGAAAGTTATAACAGAGCCAGCCGCGATATTCTGTGTAGCCGCGTTAGACATGGTCACTACTAGGCTGTCTTGGTTAGCGTCGGTAGTAACGTTTTCTGTAGAGGAAACGGTAGTTCCAGCTGGAATACCAGCTACGTTAGCGGTTAGCGTCATGCCTGTCGGCACATTAAAGTCTGTATTAAAAATAAGCACGCTTGCACCTGAGTTAGTTTGAGAGTTTAATGTTCCTGTAATGTCTTTTTTCCATCTAGACTGAGTTCCAGAGTAGTTTAATGTCTGAAAGCTTTTAACAGAGTCCGGTAGATCGTTGAAAACAGGTGATACGCTACACTCGTGTGCAGTGCCGTAGAATGTTCCAGCAACTTGGCTTGTTACCTCATAGTGATGTATATACATCATACCATTTTTAAACGTATAGTATTCGTCGTTTAAACTTATGCCTCTTTCTGGTATAAAAGACTTAAAGCTTACCCAGCCTTTAGCAGACTCACTATAAGAAACTGTTTCTACGGTTTTGCTAATTGATTGCCTGTCTAAGACGCCGGCGCCCGTTGAGCCGTGTGTTGTTATGTTGTACTCGCCTTTGTTGGCGTCGTAAGATCCAGATATAGAAGATGCTTTGGCAAACAAATCTCCAAAATGATCTGACATACCAATTTCGCTTATTGGCGTAACACCATCTCTAGAAAGTCTTATTACAGCACCTCTTTGTCTGTCAGCAAAATAACATCTATATTCGTCTGCAGCAAATGACTCTGGGTCTGTAGATATACCAAAGTCACCCGAAAAAGGTATTGCTTGACCAAGAACAGCATTAACAGAAGTTAAGTTAGTGTTTCCACTAGCATTGAATAAGGCGTCTTTGTTTGCTAATATTTTTAAAACTTTGTCTTCGCAAAAAGCTAATACATCTGTATTTCTTGAAAACAACCTTTGAATACTACCATACTCAGGATTTATATCTTTTGTTATAGACTGTGCTTGTAAAAACTGGTTTAGTTTATTAGTAGAGCTATTAGAGTTATATAAGCCAGAAAATATTATACCATGCTTCCTGTGATCTTCTCTGTAGTTTTCAAAAGTACTAGACGCTCTAACTCCATTATCAATAGTTACTTCGTTAAAATCGTCTCTAATCCTATCAGACTCAACTCCATTGCTATGCGAAAACGAGTTGTACCAGTTTAGGTAAGCTTGAAAACCAGTTTTATTTGTTCCAAGTGGAGACCTAGCTGTGTAAGGAATAACGTCTATTATTTGATTGTTACCGCTGTTGCCAGGATAGTTATAAGCGTTTGGCCCATCAAAGCTTATTGGTAAACCTACAGCAGAACCATCTTGCTTTATAAACCATATTGTACCTTCTTCTTCGCCGTTAGCAAAATTAACTCTAGGGTTAAGAGGATCAGAAGAATTTATAGTGACTGGTACTGTTCCAGTTTCATAGTTAAATTCGCCTATAGTTCTAACTCTAATAGGGTGTTCGTCAACATCAAACCTAGCGGAACTAGTATTTCTGGTTTGTATACCATCTGCTCCAGCCGTAAATACTTCTATAGCGTCTCCAAGGTCTATTGAGTCTCCAACTGTATCACCCATTTCTATAACGTCAAGTATAGACTTTTCATCTAAGTAAACAGGGTATGCTTGAGAAGCTTCGTACCATATATTTAAACCTAAATCAGGATCTGGTTTTGTTTCAAATATAGCTGGATTAGCACTACTATTTATTTTATCAGTGCCACTGCTAAAGTCAGAGCCTAAAGCAGCTCTTAATGTAGCATCGTTAGTGACTTTTACAAAAAACTTACCGTCTCTGTCCGCGGCTGATATAGCTCCATTAGTATCTGCGTCAGCACCATTTATATTTTTAGCAAGCGTAGGCGATGCAGAGCTTTTAGCTAAAACTCTATATTCGGCAGGTCTTTCTGATCTAAGAGCTCCAGTGTATGAGTTTTGGCCGTGCCCGTTTTTTAGTATTAATGTATCACCTTCATTGACTTTACTAGAGTCTGCAGAGTTAAACAACAGCCAAGTTTCACCGTTAGTGTCGTGTGCCGAGGCGTTGTATGCTTTATATAGAGGTATGTTATAATATTCGTTTGAAGTTTCTTTTATGTAGAATTTAAACGATCTAACCCAAGGTGGCAGGTCATTGTACATCCTTATAAACGGCTTAATAACACTTGGAGAGTAATAGTTAGAAATAGTTTTAGATGATTTTTTACTTGTCAAAACCGGCGTTTCTCTACCATACTCATCTCTAAATACAACTCCAACTTCGTAAGTTCTGTTTGATTTCAAAGACTCTTTTAATGATATAGGGTATCTCTTGTCATAAAAATGAAACGTAGATCCATCGTCTATGTTCATAGTCTGTATATTTGCCGATGCTACAATTGTGTCGTCGTCTGTTATGCTAGATATAGTAGTTCCAGCCGTAACAGAACTGTCAGCATCAGCTCCAGAGATAAACATGCCTGGTTCAAGATCGTAGTTGGCACTAGTAAGGTTTAGTGTTGTAGTGCTATCACTTGCAGACACACCGGTAAAAACGCTGTATGTTGGCACGTTTTCAGCTGGCCAATATTTTAGTTTAAATTCAATGTCTATCTCTATAGGTTGGCCGTTACTATTTGTTATATCATAATTTTGTAAGTAGTTACCATACATAAGCCTGTTAGCAGATATGCATTGACCAAGAGCTCTTCTAGGAACATTGTCGAAAGGTCTAAGCAATTGTTCTTCTTCTACAACTCTACCAGTAAGCTCTGATGTTATTTCAAAAACTCCAACATTGTTAAATCTCTTATCACTTTCAAAAGAAGTTCCTAAATGTATGCTTTGAACTGATGATGGGTGAAAGTTGTTTGTATTGTCTTCGTAAAACTCTTTTCTAGTAAACTCTTTAACTATAAAAACACTAGGCGAGTTACTAAAGCTTTGCAAAACCTCTACACCAACAACGTCCAAAGGTGTGTTTGCTGGAAGCAGATCTATCAACTTAATTCTAGTTATCTGGTTTTCCATTGCCTTGTTGTAAGCCTCAGCGTCGTTTGCTCCATCTGTATTGGTGGCAAAGTCGTAGTCAGCTGGTACAAACAAAGGTTTTGTAAATGGTGAAAAAGCAGAGTGCTCTCCATCCACATACCTCCATCTCGTAGCAAATCTAGGAAAAGAATTTTTGTATATAGGCTTTTCGTTAGTATCGCTTGTAATACCACTACCTAAAGTAGCGCTGTATGTACTAGCACCGCTTATCGTGGTTCCTGTGTTAGGTATTGTGCCTGCTGCTAAATCAGAAGCATCTAAATTTGTTTCAAATATACTAACCTCAAAGCTAGCAACGTTAGAGGATATACCACTAAAAGATTCTATAACAACTTGACAAGCCGCATCTGTATTACCACTTAAGCCAACTAAAGTAACTAAATCTCCAGGTTGGAAAAATACATTGGTTGTAGTAACTAACGTACCGGTAGTAGATATTTGCATTGTAAATATATCACCATTATTCAAGCCGGTTAAGTTTACACTGCTTATAGGTACAGAAGAATTATATCTACTTGTTTTAGCTGTTTCAACATGAACTGTCGGAGGCCTTAAAGGATTTTTCTTTATAACCGTTATGTTCTCTTCTTGAACAATATCACTAGGCATTACGCTAGTACTAATAGTTGTAGTAGTTGGAGCTGAATAAGTACCTCCGGTGTTTGTGGCCGCATAGTCTGTTTCAGCGTTGTTTAGCGGCCTTAGTAGTCTAGTTGTCTGAAATATTGTATGAGTTGCTAAAGGAGCTGGTATGCCTTGTGGTCCATCGATATTTGACAAAGGACTTATACCACCTTTTTTAAATCTTTCTATGTTTATTTTTTTAGGCTCACTATTGTTGTCTGTCCAAAAAACAAAGCCGTCCATAACATCTATACCGTTCACAGTATTATTAAAAGGCGTATACGTAGAATCTGAGCCTCCAATCGTGGTTGGTAAAAGTAAGCCTTCTTTAAAATTTAAAAACCTTGGCTTTTCAAATATCCAAACTAAAGCTGTATTGTCAGGAGCTGGAGTGTTATCAGCTATAAATACATTTTGATTTACAGTAACTGTTCCGGCGCTAATGCTTATGCCAGTTACAATAACTGGAGTACTTATAGCGTTTCCGTTGCCGTCCACCAAGAAGCTTGTTCCAGCTTCGTTTTCAAGACCAACGGTCATACCAAGCTCTATACCAACTAATCCCTCGTTGACGCTTACTCCAGAGATAGTTGCTGCTTGACTAAGAGTAATAGTAGTTCCAACACTCAAGTTAACCGCTGCTCTTTGCACTCTATACGCATCAACTAGTACAGGCTGCCTAAAGCCATTTAGTCCAAGGCCTCTGTCTAGCGTTTCGCATTCTATTATCGCGTCAGATCTAACGCCTGTGTAAGGCCAAGTAGTTGTAAAATCTGATGCGTTTCTAACAAAGTTATATATTTTATCTGTAGTTGAATCTGTTGTAGCACCTACTGTTTCAGCAGTGCTTGACAAGTTGCTTTCAAGACCGTAAACGTATCTAGAAGTACCAGCCGAAATACTTCCTGTTCTATGGTAGATTTTTAAAAAACCTATTTTTGCGTCTCTATAGTTTCCCCATAAGTTTTGAACTGTACCAACATCACTGTCATCAGAAGTAGAAACTTGTATGTTTGATGCATCTCTATATTCTCCTTGAGGTACAATTCTTTCATCAAGGTCTTTGTTCATTCGACCTTTTATAAAATTACGCTTAAATTCTGGCATACTTAGTGCTTAATATGTTTTGACTTACCTCTTAGTATTTGAGTGATCTCTTCTAGTTTAATATTAGAAAGTCTAAGTTTAGCAACTCGTTTTGCTGCCCAAGCTTCTTTCTTAAATCTTCCAACTAGATATTCTGGCGTGTTTGCTCTTGTAGCAAGTATAGCGTGAGCTATATACTTGTACATTGCTTCTTCAGCAAATTTATGCACTTTCATTTCTGACGTGCTCCCAAGACTATCACTTATGTATTTAAGTATCACAGTTTTACCAGACATGTTAGAGCTAAAATGTATTTTACCAACATGCTCGTCAATATAAAAAGATCCGTTTACTTGAGCGTACTGAGGGTCTATACCGTAACGCTGACCAAAGTCATCATCGTATACGTCGTCGTCGTAGTCAAAATCTTGCTGAGTTATTTCACTAGCAGCTGAAGAATTATAAGCATCCCACGTGTCTGACTCCGTTTCATAAGCTAAAGCAGTTTCACCAGCATCATCTGTGTCACCATCGTCGTTGTGATCAAAATCAAAACTACCGTCGGCGTTTTGTTTTGGATTTCTAGGATTACTAGTTTTAGAAGTAGGATAAATAACGTGCTCAATACCGTTGCCGTCTGACCAAGTTAACTTGACATAGTTAACGTAATCTTGAGGTAATGTTATTTGTAGTGTTGCTGGGCATTTTAATTCTATAGCCTTGACAGACTTAAACGTATCAAAGCTTAATTCCTGTAATCCACGCATAGCGTGAAAAGACACGTCCATTCTTTTTATCTTACTTATAATTTTGTCTTCGCCAACATAGGCTATTATAAATTGACTAATAATATCGTCTAAAGATGTAAATTGATACCCGCCAAATGATGAACCACCATAGTAAGCCGACTCTGTTGTTGTGATTGGATATTCTGCCATTTATTATTGTTTTTTCTGTTGGATTTCTTGAGCTATCTTTGTGTTAGCTCCTTGTACTACTTCTGGTGATTTTATAGAGAACCCAGCTAGCTCTAGTATTTTTAATACTAAAAAGTTTTCTTCTGATGGATGTAGCTGAAAGTCTACAGCTGTGCCAGCATTAAATAAAGGAAACTCATTACCATTACTTGAATTAGGTACTACTACATATCCCCAGTAAGCAGTTGTTGGCTTTTGATAGTAGTTTATCTTAACGTTGCTTGTTATAGCTGTTGTTCCAGTTATTGTTATAGCTGAAAAACAATTAACACCTGAAGTTGTTTGAACAAAAACAGGTCTAGAAGCTGTCACTATAGGTAAAGGAGATATTCTATACTCGTGTAACTCTTTCTTAGTTATTCTTTCTATAGGTATAACATGGTTACTAGCGTCCGTGTAGTACATGTTAGATATTCTGTACAAGTCGTTTGGTAACGTAGTACCACTTCCTACAGCAACATCGTGAAGCTCAAACTCTGATAGCTTTTCTTGAAGAAACATAACAATATCTGAGTGACCAGTGTCGTTCCCGTGTATTTGCTCAAACTGCTTTAGATCATAGAAATATTTTTCAAATATATCCATTTGAGCTTGATTAGCAAATAGGTTAAATTCTTGAGGTGTTACAAAACCTCTTTGTTCTTTGTTGGCAATAGCCAAAACTCTTTGATATACAGTATCTACACTAATTGCCATATTTTATGTTTTTATAGTTTAGCAACCACCCCGAAGAGTGGCTGCTCTACTACATAGGGTTGTTACGAATTTAATCGCTTTTCAATATTGGAGTAAATCTCCATTCCTTCGTCAGTTTTAAACCATTGTGCTAGCGCCGAGTATGGGTGCTCATCAAATGGTACTGTCATCAGCTTTCTGTCATTAGACGCCCAAGTAAAATGACGTTGATCAGAAGACAAGCTAATTATTCCTAGCTCAGTCGCTTTAATACCAAAGTTTCTAAGCGCAACGTTTTCATCAGTAACTAATTCTAAGAACAGTTTAGGATTTCTCTTTGCAAATACCAGCAAATCTCTTCTTAGCTCCTTAGAGCTCATCCCTGTTACTTCAGATCCCTTCTCTACACGCATTACAGCTTCAGCCATTTCAATATCCAAGTCTAAAGCAACTATCATAGCCTTAGCTTCAAACTCTAGCCAATCAACATGGCTTGCGGCTTCTTCTATAGGTTTATGCTCTTCATATAGAACATCTTTATGCGGGTGATACACTGACAGTAACTTTTGAAGAACTGTTTTGTTCTTAGGAACAAACAATGCTCCGTTTTCAAAAATAATATGCTCTAGTCTAGCATCACCTTTAAACTCATCAACGAAAGGTGTTCTTTGATTTGTTGTAATCTTTAGCTCTCTCTCATATCCTTTTTCTTCATCAAAATAGAATATATTAGCACCTCTTATTGTATAAGTTAGTGGTGCTACATTACCTTTTAAGTAATAGTACCTGTCTTTTATCTCCCAGTTGTCTTCTGGTCTTTTTTTAACAGGAGTTTTTACTTTTGTTTCTATAACTACTTCTTGCGTCTCGTTCGACGCTGTAGGTTGAGGTGTTTCTACCTCTGTTTTTTTTGTTTGCTTTTTAGCCATGATATAATATAATAAAAATTAATAAAAAACTACCCCACCCGAAGGCAGGGTAGTCAATAAATATGCTTACTTCATTAACATGAAGTTGTTAGCACCTTGAACAACTAAACATCTTTCAGATAAGTAGTTTACTTGCATTGCATCAAGATCAGATGTAACGTTTCCGCCAACAGATCCAGTGATCCAAGTTTTTAATCTACGATCTTCCATTTGTGAAGCTCTGTAACGTACGTGTAAGAACGGACGCTTTAGGTTTTTACCTAAAACTTGGTCATACACAGAAGATACACCAGCAGGAATAACCATACCACGGATTGCTCCAGCAGTGTTGATTCCGTTAATGAATCCACGAGTAGACTTGTCGTTTAAGTATTTCATGTCAGACTTATAGAAGTCATAAGAACCTCTTCTAAATCCAGAAAAACCTAAATTTAAAGCCATATCTTCAGAGTTGTTGAATACACCGTAAGATGTACCACCAGCACCGTAAGAGTTCATAGAAGCTAACATATCGTCCATAGCTAAGCTAGTAGATCTGTCAACAAATAACATGTTCTCTTCAATAGCACCGTTCTCATCAAACTTAGCTAAGATAGCGTCAAATTCAGCTAAATCAGTAGCAGCGTTAACACCAGTAACACCAGTTGTAACGTGACCTCTTGTAGTAATAGCAGAGAATAAACCCTCAGTACCAACGTTGTTGTCAGCAGCAGTTAGTCCTAAACCACCAGTAGCATCGTTAATAGTAGAGTTAGTACCATCGCCTTTTTCAGCCTCCATCATACTCATCTCTAAGTAGTCAGAGTAACGAGCTCTAGTATCACCTTCAGCTTTTAAATACCATAAGTAACCTGATTGCCCTTCTTCACCTGAAACTTCAACCCAACCGATTTGAGATGCATCAGATCCTGATACTTCATATAAATCTTTTATGATGATTGGCTTGTTAGTGTGAGATTTGAACTGTGGCTTATTACCTCTAGTTTTTCCTTCACTACCTTTAGAGTGCTCAGAACCATATACTAAAACACGGATAGCATCTGTGTTTCCAAAGTAAGTGTTTAATGCAGCAGCTCCGTAAGGAAGAATAGTAACAGAATTACTAGCAGCAGCAGCTACAGAAACGTAACCTCTCATTGTAGTACCTTCTTTAGCTAGTAAAACAGTGTCACCTACACGAATACCGTGATTAGCGCCAATTGCGTTACCGTCTACATCGTTTTGAATAGTAATAACACCGTTAGATGCAGTACCTCCTACAACAGCAGTGTAAGATAAGTGTAGTCTACCTTGTTCAGACCAAATAACTTGATCAGAAGTCATAGCCTCTTCAGCACCTACTTGAGATAAGAATCCTGAGATAGTTCTGTTTCCAAAAATCTCAGCCTCTTGCTCTATTAGGTCTGGTAAAAATTGTTGTGACCAGTCAACACCACTACCCGTCGCGAAGTCGATGTAGTTAGTTGCTAGTGCAGCTTGAATTGGAGCAGCAGCAAATGTGCCTGATCCATAACTTGTAATTGCCATTTTTAATTAGTTTTAAATGGGTTAATAATTATTTTCTTTTGAGTTTAACCTTAAAATCTCTAGAACCTTCACCTTGTAAAACTCTATACTTAGTGCCTCCAACTTCAACTTCTGGGTGAGACTGTCTTGGCTTCATGTCTACGTTCTTGCTGTTAGCAATACTGTTTTTTAAAGCATCAGCTCTACCTTGTTCGTAAAAGTGATTAGCAATAGCATCCGAGTTCATTGCCGTAAACAAAGACTTGTGATAACCTTCGGCATCTGACATTTGATCGTTTTCGTCTAGGAACTTCCCTATAAAATTATTAATGTCGCCTTGAGTCGATTTTACTTTGTCTACATCATTAACGTTAAATCTAAACTTTTTATCACCAACCTTATATTCGAAACCTTCGAATTTATCAGTGAAGACAGAATCTGTCTTTTGTTGAAATTGTTTAGCTATACGCTCTTGTTCAGCTTCTTGCTCTTTCGATTCTTTATTGTAACGATTAAAAAAGTCCATCGCTTTTTGCGCCTCTGGCGTTAGCTTAGAACCAGCTTTTATCTCGTTGTAATATTTAGACTTTTCCCCGTCTAAGTAGGTCTTAGCATTGGCAACTTGCTCTTTTAACGCTAATTTTTTTCTTTTAACCTCAGCATCTTCGTCTATTTCTTCATCGTAAGAAAATTGATCTTCCATTAAGAAGTCTATTTCCTCGTTGTTAAGATGAGGTTTTGTTTTTTTATAGTACTCTTGAAGAGCTGTCATATTGTCCATCTCTTCAACGTTTACATTTAATTTAACATAGTCGTTTATGTCTCCGCCAGTTTCGTTCATAAACTTTAATAAGTTACTAACGTTCTCTGGTAAATCTACACTACTTGTAGGCTCTGGAGCTTGCTCTATAATTTCTTTGGCTTGCTCTACAGCTTCAACTTCAACTACTTTATTTTCTTCTGGAGCCTCAGGAACTTCTACTACTTTAGTAGGTTCTTTAATCTCTTCTTTATTAGCTAGTAAGTCTACTTTAATAACACTTGGATCTCCAGCTGAATT
>TARA_R110002012_G_scaffold18824_4_pt1 | contig 14992 bp, 25 predicted proteins | sample TARA_R110002012 | Tara Oceans TARA_R110002012 (sample SAMEA4396515) | marine metagenome | biome: Westerlies Biome; feature: [DCM] deep chlorophyll maximum layer (ENVO:01000326); material: water (ENVO:00002006), including particulate matter (ENVO:01000060) such as... | depth 40 m
CGAGCACCCGTCAAAGCCCCCGAAACGCTCGGCTATCCCACTACTGGCACCACAAAACCAGTCTCGTTGGTGTCCGTTTAAGAACACGATCGATCGCTTTGTTTCTTTGATCAGTTCGTCGGCTGGCATGCCTGCCAGTTCTACTAACCTGTGAAAATCTTTCATTGTTGTCATGGGTTTATTCTCCGTTGTATACGTGGTAGCGTCCATCCAGTTCACACTGGATGAATAGGTTTAGTTTTGAGTTCTTGTCGCAGAAAGTTATGGCCTCTGCAAGTGTTAGAAATGCCTTAAGGGATATCATCACGCCTCCTTTGTAATGAAGTTAGTAGACGTGCGGCCGTGCACAATCAGTGAATAGCTTGGGCGCTTTGCACCCTTGATAAGACCGTCACAGCCTCCGCAAGATTCGCAGTCCATGCGGGCAGATATTGCCGACTCATCCGCTGCAGGACATTGGCGCTCGTTTTCTGTCAACGCTTCGGACTCATGGCGGACTCGGAATGTCCGGTATCCAATGAGAGCCGCGCGGCTTTTCTCACGTGCGCTGTCAACGGATGCCATCGCCCACGCGCGCAACCCTGCGAACCGGGGCTTTTCCCATTGATGTGTGTAGGCCATGACTTTGCTGGCTTCTTCTCGTATACCGTCGAACGTTCCAACGGGTACGGTAGCAGGATCGCCCCAAGCCCCAAAGCGTACTGTACGCCCTTTGAAGATAGACGTATCACCGTTCCAGTGCGCATAGCTCCCTCGTTTATATGCCTTGTAGACTGCAAGGGGGGCTTGGAATGTGATCACATAACAGCTATTGTCTTTAGTCGGCCGGTGTTTGCAATCACCGCAAACGGCCACATCTTCGCCTGTCTTGACAGCGTCAACGGGTGACACATTTTGTAGTAGGTACCAGATCTGAATGACTTTCGATCCTTTCTTGCTCAACTTCTCGTTTTTAGTTTTACGTCGAAGGCCTGTCGCAATCGCAACAACTGGTGTCTTGCCATCGATGGCGCTAACGCCTTCCCATAGAATGATGCCGTTAGGGTTACTCATTTTGTGCTCCTTGGTTGGTGTGGTTGGTTTGTTCCACTTCTGAAGCTTACCAAAGCGGTATAGATAAAGCTACTGTTTTCTGTGGTTTATTTGTTTCTTGACATTTCTATGACACCGGCGGACATAAAATGTCCGTTTTGCTTGTGTCGCGTTTTCAACGCTTCCGAGTGTAATGATAGTTCTATGTGATACCGTAATGGTATAGGTCCCTTTACAGGCGATTAAACGCTATTGACTTGTCAAGGGTCAAGGCATCAATCTACCTCACAGTAGAAACCTAATCTACCGGGGAGTAGATTATTGCACAACGGATTCCCCGCCCGCTACAATCTACCCGCCAGTAGATTAATCTCAATCCCGATCCTATCCGAATCAACCTACCCATCAGTAGATAAGATCCGATCCTCTCCGCGCGTGGGGGACACTCCGCCGACAATCAGATCCGGATCGTCCGCCCGTGTGTGGGGGTTGGCGCGTGTGTGTGCGTGTGTGGTGTGTGGTGGTAGGTGGGGGGTACACCCCGCTTGTACTTTGTATGGGACCCATATCCGAAGGGCGTTCCCTTTTTCAAAAACTTTTCCTGAATGTTTAGTACCATAACGGTATAGCTTTGCTAAAGCGTCAGCGTGTGTTACCCTTGACACATTGAGGGAGAACACATGCCACGTACGACGACGAAGTCTGCGCCTAAGGGCCTAAGCTTAGACTTGGAAACGCAAGTCCTTAAGAACATTGACCTGCTTATTCCGGCGATCGAAGATACCGTAGCTGTTAAGGAGTTTGGTATTAAGGTTACCAGGGAGACCGTAGCGCGTATAGCGCTACTGCGTGGCTTAGCGCTTATGGGTGAAGCACAAGACTGCGCAATGCCGGAGCCCGCACTACAACCCGCGATTAAGAGCCTTAACACCAAGAGCGTTAACACCGAAACTGTTAACGAGACCAACGAGCCCACAAGTGACATTGCTGAGCGCAATGTCGACGGAACGATTCGAACGCCTGAGGGCTGGAGGCGCTGGGGCAAAAATGAATCGCTACCCGAGGACCACTCGCTTATCCACGATTACTACACGCGTAATGGTTGGAATCGCTACTGGGGCAGAGCTGGTGACGAGATCATCACGTTCTATTGGGCACATAAAGAAGACATGCAAGACTTAGAAATGTACGATGGTACCGACATTAACGGTAAGAGAGTACTCCTGCAGCAAACACCTTACGGTCCAGGGCACATGGTCCCTCATGGTTGGATGCTATAGCGTGGATGACAAATATGACGAACTCATCATGCGCGCTATTTTACAAGTGTGCTTGTGGCTTGGCGTCATTACAGTGACCGCATCAGTTGCCGGAACGCTCTTGCTATATGCCATGGGTTATGACTAAGATTAGATCGACGGGTAAGGTAGTAGTTATGAGTTCTGAAGATTCTTCCCGCACGCAAAATAGTGTATTCCGCTTTGAAATCCAAGCCGGTCCAACTGTGCTAACCACCATTGTTATAGTCGCTGCGGCATATTACGCGGGTCTTGTTATGGGTTCAATGTTCGTGCCGATCGGCGCTTTGTATTCGCAGTAGGTAAGCATGTTGTATAACTCACCCTTAGTTTGGTTAGGCGTTTGGTGCACACCCGCAGGTCATATCCTTAATGCGTTTCACGTTTGGGATAAGGATGGCTTGTGGAAAGGTTCTTACGCGACATACAATCGTGCACGTGCAGAAGCTAAGCTGTTAGATTAGTGGGGTGAAGCGCCACAGGAAGGTGCACCGGGTTGTTACCCCGGCCGTTGTAGGTTCGAGTCCTACCGCCCCAGGCTTACAGAGGAAGAGATGATGCCCTTATACGAATACCGTTGCTCCGAGTGCAACTTTGAAATCGAGATGCTGCAGAGCATGGGTGCTTCTGCGCCTAAGTGCTGCAAGTGCCTTAGTACCCACACCATGAAGAAGCTAATTTCTGCAACGTCTTTCTCCCTTAAGGGTGCGGGCTGGGCGAAAGACAACTATGGCTTGAAACAATCATAAGCGTGTTATACTTAACGGGTAGGAGTTTTACCCATGGCTGATTTTGATATGAACCCTGAAGGTGAAATGCGCGATCCGAAGCAAATGCTTCATGATATGAAGACGGAAGCGCGTAAGACCAAGAATACTTTGGACCAGGATTTTACCCCTGAAGAACAGGCACAAATGGCTACGTATTTCGGTCAAGGCCCAATACCCACACGTGGTGCCGAGCCTGGCGCACCTGGGTCAGCGGAATCTACCGGTGGTCGACGTATCGGTAGCGTAACTGCAGGCGTTTACGAAGGTGCGGGCGGTTATAAATACGAAGTTACAGACAGTGGTTCAGTTAAGATTCTTAAAGCTCCGAAGGATCGTGGCCTGGGCGTAACGTTGACACGTGGAATGGCCTACGATGCCATCATGGATGAGCTACAAACTTCAATACCTGAAGCACCGGAAGCACCGGAAGCACCTGAGAGTGATCGACGTAGCCGTCAAATGGTTGGTGGCGTTAAGCCTGACGATGGAACTTTAGCTGGTGCTGAGATGGCTAAACAAAAAACCAAAGAAGCTGAAACTGCTATGGCACAAAACAACACATCAAGTAAATAGGAGTTTTACCCATGGCTGATAAACGTATGCCCGCAGATACTGCGCGCCAAATGATTGAAAGTGAGAAGCGCAAGCTACAGAAGCAAGCAGTACCAAGAGTTGACCCCGGTTTTGATCTCGGTCAAGAAGCATTTATGCAGGAAATGGAAGAGGCCGAAGCCAAGGGTGACCTACCTCCAGCGACGGTTGAAGCGGACTCCCTTAGGACGGAAGTCATACGCAGCATGAAGGGTGGTGAAACCCCTGCTCAAGCAGAAGAGACTTACTCAAAGGTTGAAGACGCAATAGCGGAAAAAAGACGGGCAGCGCGGTCCAGTCTTAGCGAACTTGCCGACAGGATCGCCCCTAATACAACTGCAACTGTAGGAGTAAGCGATCTTTCTTCATTGTTTACGCTTATTTCTGACGGTAAGGTGACACTCAATGACCCTGAGTTGCAACAAGAGGCGGTTGAAAAGGTTAATGCCGTAAGAAAACTCTACAAGTCTGAAGGTTTTCCAGAAGGAAGAATCCCTTTGCTTCACGAAGGCGGTTTGACTCCAACCGAATACGATATTCGTGGGGAGTCTGCCCCCCTTAGAGAAGCCATTAAAAAGGGCGAACTGGAATAAGGAATAAAGTCCCATGGGTACGAACTACTATGCTCGCATTAGTGCGTGCCCCGTTTGCACGCGGTGCGATCCAGACGATGACTTACATATCGGTAAGGCCGTTGGGGGTTGGACGTTTCAACTGCATGTTAGTCCTGAGGAAGGGGTGTACGACTTAGACGAATGGCTTGAAATCTTTGACGACCCAACAGTAAGTATCTGGCGAGAAGACGGTAAGCGCCTTACGCCTCCAGAGATGCTGCTTGTCATAACAGGCGTAGATCCGGTAAACTCCAAAAGACATGAGGTTGCCGGTCGGTGCATTGGGCACGGGCCTACGTATGACCTTATTGTCGGAGATTTCGGGTGACGGAAAAAGAAGTAGGAAGTTTGTTGGAGTTGGCAGAGAGCGTAAGAAATCTCGAAGGTTTTCAATGGGTCCCAGGTATGTTGGGAGTTTACAAGCCACGTAGCCGGGGTATCGATAGTCACTATAAGACGCGATTCCGCGAAGGGATGAGCGTACGCAACATGTCAGAGTGGTTGGTACCTGATTTACTTGACGCGTCAACCGCAGGGGCGATGTTCCACCAGTTGTTAACCTTAGGCGCTATGGTGGCGCACGGGCAGTATGGTGACGTCTCCGTAGGTTTTGGGGAAGACGCACCAGCGCACCATGGTAGATTCTTAGGTGAAGCGTGCGCTAAAGCCGCTATCGCAAGAGGCTCTTGGGCCTAAGTAGGAAGTATGACCAGTAGAAAGGACCTCATCATGCAAGCCGAGTCGCTAACACCGATGATGGCTTTAGAAGCAGTGCGTAAGCTACTAATGGCGCTAGAGCACCAAGACGTAATCTACCAAGAAGACCTGTTGGATTTTTACGCTGCCTTGGTTTACGTAGACATACAGTTAAGTAAGCTGGAACCTGAGCCACCGGGTTTCGAAGACGTATAAGCGTCTACCGATTGTAGAGTCTACCGGTTGACCTGCATGTCTTGTAGAAAAGTATACATTGTAGTTGGTCTATGGAATACATAGGCCTTCTCTCCCCGAGCACCGTGTGACTGTTGTTCTCCTGAGCAGTCATCCCGTCGTCGTTCCTGTCATACGGTGCGGGGTCCGTCAGATCTGGGTGTCTCTCTGGCGGGCCCCTCTCGGGGGTGGTGAAGTATGTCTGGTCACGTATTACTTGTCCGAGGACTGCAACCGTGCCTCATAATCTGCCTGAGCTTGATTCCGTAGGTTCTTCATAATAGACGCAAAGTCTCTGGCTTCGGCTGCTTGAGTGCCACTGGCGTTTGTACCCATGCTCATCATATCAATGGCTTCAGGTATGGGCTCGGGCTCTGGTGCAACTTCAACTTCTTCCTTAGGCGCATAGTCACCAAACTTGAACTTGTAGTTCACCATGTCCATGGCTTCTCTAGGATCAACGTTGGCAGTACACAGTTCACAGAGAAGCTTGAATGCTGCGTCGTTCTCATGCACTGAGGGTGAAGTGTCTTTTATCCAAGTCTCGAACTCTTGTACAGCGTGTGCGATTTCAGCTTCTTCCGCTTCTTTAGCCTTGGTTTCAAATGATTCGATTTGCTGACGAAGTGTTTCCCGCTCTTGAATGATTTGCTGTAGCTCGCTTTTACTGCTGTTACTGGCTTTTTCCGTAGCATCGGCAAATTCACCTTTTAGTGTGTCGATCGCAGAACGGTGCATTGCTTTAAGTTCGTCGATCTCTTTTTGTTTCTCTTCGAGAGGATCGATATCACCATGCAACCACTTTTGCACACGTTGTTCTTGGTCACGGACGTCCGCTTCTTTAGCATCCAGAGCCTTACGTCGTAGTCCCATCTCTTGAAACTTATCGGTGTAACCCCGTTGCCAGTTCGAGTACTTAGTGTTCAGACCTTCAAGTACTGCGCCCTGGAGCTTGTCATCTAATGCCAAGAACCACTCGTCTTTCTTCAACGAGTCAATCTCGCCATTCCAGTCAATAACAGTGTCCGCTGCGTCGACTGAGGTTTCAGCAGTAGCTGTAGTGTCAGCAACTTCTACTGGCTCTACGGTTTCTGCTGGTTCGGCTGCGACTTCTACTGACGCTGTATCTGTGGTCTCCACAGGTGCAACGGCTTCAGTAGAATCTCCCGTATCTACAGCCTCAACAGTTTCGGTGTCTTCATTAAACATGGGTGTCTCTCCAGAGGGTTAAACCATTTCAGGTGTCATAGGGGCGGCGACTTCAGCTTCAACTGCACCTTCACCAGTGACTTTCATTGCGGCAACGCGCTCCAGTTCCATAAGAACCTGAAAGTCTTCAGTGATAGCCTTAGCCAAATCTTCTGCCGTCATTTCAGCAAAACGTGGAATCTCTTTTGCAGCGTCAAGCAGTTCTACCGCACGCTCTTCGGACACGCCCAGCATTTCTACCATAGGTGCTGTGTCGCCAGCAGCTTCGGCTTCTACTGCTTCTTCAGCTTCACCCTCTGCTTCGCCTTCAGCAAAAGCCGCCTCTTCGCCTTTATCAGTGATCTCATCGATCTTGTCCATCAATGGTTTGATATCGCGGTCAGGTATGACGCCATCTTCAGGGATAGCCGCGTCGTCAGGACCTTCATCACCAGGCTTCTCTGCTTCTTCTGCAGCGTAAACATCAGGGTATTGGGCTTTGGCTTCTTCGTAGCCTGGTTGACCTTCGTATGGAAGATCTTCACCAGTTTCGGGGTTCTTGGGCATGGTATTTCCTCGGTTAAGAGTTCGTAGGGATTAAGGATTCAGGGTCAATCGCGACAAGTTCAAACGTAGCTTCAGGCCCAATCGCCCGCACGTACTTATTAGGAAGTGCACGACGTTCTTTAGTCTTAACATCTTCGTAGGATGTATAGTCTCGTTTTCCATGGACCAGAACGAGTCGTAACTCACGTTCGGTCTGGTCTGCCAGGTATTGGGCGTGCTCCACAAGTTCGATGTCATTGGGTACTTCCGGTAACACTCTTCGCTCCTCCGTTAGACTTTTCGCTTTCTAATGCACGGCCTTCAGCCCTACGCTCTTTCATGGTTTGACTATCGTACCCTCGCGCTTTGCGCTCTAAATAAGTATTGTGCTGACGCTCTTCTGAACGTGCGGTGCGTTGGGCGTTAGTGTCATGTTCAATGTTTACTTGATGGTTGGGGAACCGTTGTTTAATAACGTTTATACACTGGTCGTACTGTTCTTTGGTTTCGGCTTTACCGAGAATACCAAAGTCTACTGCACCGAAGGACCCGTAACTTTCACCGTGTACGGCATAACGAAGGCCCCGGAAGCTCATCTGCCGATCGCTACCGCACTCAGGGCATTCAGGTACACCTTCACTACGGCGATACATTACTTCTTCTTCAAAGAAGTCACAACCGTTGCAATCCAAGTTGTTGATCAACCAACTCATTTCTTATCCTCTGGTGGCTCTAAGCGAATCACGTCACCTGGACCTATTTCGTTAACATTAACGTCAGGATACGTGTAGTACTTTGAACCATCTTCAAACGTTATCGTATCGAGGCGACTACCATCAGGTAGTTTTGTTACTTGCGTTGTGTAGTCTTTACCGCCATCTAATTTATCGTGAAAGCTTTGAACTGCTGCGTCTTCCGCAAACTTCACTTGAGCCTCATAGTTTTGCGAGAAATCTTGGTAGTCTTTTGCTGGAATCACTTCTTTTGCAATCGAGAAGTATTCATCTGTTTGCTTGTCCTTGTAGTTTTTCAGCGTATCTAATACGGGGCCTTTAGTTCCATGCGGTCTGCGAGTTTTCGAACCTGTATGGGGAGCGTAGTTACTACGTGTATGTTTTGGCGTAGTAGGTGCAACTTTTGTAGATTGCTTAGTGGGCTTAGTCGTGTTCGTGGTGGCTGCAGGGGGACGGGCTTCCATCGTACTGGCTAATTTGTTTAGTAAAGCTTCTTCTGCGTCCATTCTGTCGCTTTGCGGATATGCAACTTCTCCGAGATCTCCTGGAGTTTCTGTCTTACCTGTGGATCTATCTGATGTAGGAAACGCGGGGGAAGACTCCATACGTTTGAAGCCTTCTTGGTCAGATTTCTTACGTTTTTCAATGGTGCTACCTTGTGGTATTTCCGAACGAAGTTGCTGCATTTTTCCCGCGTAATCACTCATTTCTTATATCCACCTTTGGGGCCCAGCTTACCTTCGCGTTTCATATTGAGCGCAATAGCTATTGCTTGCTGTTGCGACTTACCTTCATCTATAAGTTTTTTAATCTTCTTACTGACCACTTTGTTCTCAGCCATTACTTCTTCCCTTGGGCCACACGAGACTTGTTAACCTTCTTAATGTCAATCTTCTTGCCTTCCTTATACGCTTTTGCAGTAGATTTCATCTCCCGCGCTTTGGCGCGCGGATTCTTGGAACCAGCCAAGTACCTCGCAGCTACACCAAACTTGTAGGGTTGTGTACGCTTGGCCATGGCTATCGTAAGTCCTTGTCGTGCTTCTTCGACCCGCGAATGAAGCTGTTGACACGACCCATCGCCCAAGCGGCCATAGGGACGTTACGAGAACCCGAAGACAAGTACGCACCCTGCCCACGCTTGTGTACCTTTACCAATGTGCTGAGTGACTTACCTGAATCCTTTGCTTTTTTGCGTAGAGTCTTCATGGTCTTTTCACTGGGTTTCTTAGCCATTACGCTGAAGCCCTCCCGGCCCAAATGATACACACTCGTTGAGATGCACATTTGAAATCTAATGCGGAGCAATAACCTAACTCACCGGCATCAACCGCTGATTCAGGGTCACCCTCACCACCAAGACCCATCTCGATACATTCTTGCATAGTATCGGACGTGTCGAAAAAGCTGCAGTTACCACACCGCATACTCATCACGTTCTCAACAGTGTCGTTGAAGCGATCAGCGTAGCGTTGCCAGAACTCTTGGTTTCCACCTTCGGCGTCTAAACCTGGATTAGCTGGCCCGTACTCCTTAGTGTCCAACGCTTTCTGGCGGTTTTCCAGATTTAGTTCGACGTCTTGAGTTGCTGCGGGGCAAGACTCAGCCTTTTGTGCTCCACGTCGCATCTCGTCCATCATATTATCGTATTCAGCCATTACCATTTTACCTTGTCAGCCCAGTAGGCTGCGCTCATCTTACCCTTAGCGATGTTCTTTGCGTGACGTGATTTAAAGCTCTTACGCTTTTGTTTCATTCGGTCAGACTCACCGGATTTAGGTTTGCCTGCAGTGCTAGCACCTTGTTCGCCAAATCGTATAAGCTTGAGCTTATCACCTTCCTGCGCCAACACAATGTGGCTCTTAGTTGGGTGTTTGGGTGTGCGCTTAGGTTTGTTAACACCCGCAAGATTATGCTTCTTAATAAGCATTGTCTTGCGTGCTGTATCACGACGAGAAAGTGCCATTATGCTTCCGCACCTTCACGGATAGGTGAACCACCTCCGGCAGCAAAAGCTTCTTCAGCGCTTGCTTCAGCTTCTTGTTGCGCGATTTCTTCTACAGCACCTGCAATCAGAGCAGGCTCACCTGCCGCTGCGCCACCCAACGATTGTTGTTGTGCGGCCATCTCTGCTTCTTGCTGCGCCATCATCACATCTTCCTCTGGCATCAAGATACGTGCGGGCATACCCAGACCTGAGATGACTTCCTCAATTAGTCGGCGACTATCGATGTTGGGGTCCCCAGCCAAGAACGGTAGCATTTGCATCATAGTCTCTGCCAAGACGCTTGGGTTCTGACGGATCGGGTTGTACGATACAGTTTCGAACTCAACGTCCACATCGCGAAGCATCTTGAGGTTGACCTCTGCCCACTTACGATCACCAGCGATTCGTACCATCTTTTCAGCTTTCATGTACTTCTTGCATAAGAAGAAGGACTTCTTCGCAACATCTTCTAGCGCATCGTTGACGTGCCCTTCGCGAGTAGCCAATCGTGTACGCATTTGAGCATCGATGATTGCCATCTCGGTAGCAGTACGTGCACCCGTCACTTGACCACGAGCCGCCTCTGCCAATGCAGAGATGAACGCAGCGTCAGACTCTTGACGATTAACGAACTCGACCACACCTGCAGGGGTCTCAGGCATCGGTAGCTGATAGAACAGGGTACCCAGGTTACGAATGGTCTCACTGTTTTGTGGTGTTACACCGACAAATGCACCAGCCGACGCTTCTACAGCTTTGTTCAAATCTTCTTCCGTAAGCATTCCTGCATCATACAGAATACGAGGGACTTGGAGATATACGATTTGCTTCATGTGCGTGAGCAAGTCATTCACGGTTTGTTGTTGGTTTAACACCAACTGAACTTCACTGAGCCCTGCACAGTCAACGGCAGAATGGTTGAGACTAAACATCGAGTACGGTGTGTATTCGATCTTGTCTTCGAACAATACTGCGTTTGCTTGTTTACTATAATGCTGTACGATACCGCGTTCGCGATCGTAGTATTCCCAAATGGTGACCCACTTAAAAGCGTCCCGTGTATCAGCACCATTAGATGGGCTGCTGGATGTAAGCCATGAAGGATAACGATCAGGCGTTACGTCTTTAATGTTAGAACTCTTGTAGCGCCCTTGCTCTACACGAGCCTTGAACTCATTGTAAGGAATAACAGTAGCTTCCAACCAGTACTTAATGTCGTCAGGGTCCCGAACTGTAAGGTCGAAGAACAACGCACTTGGGTCTACGATCCGAACTACTGGACGGTCTTCCTTTACGTTCCAACTGGTTTTGAAAATCCCACGTTTACAAAGTACAGCATCGATGAGTGCTGTAGCTGCACGCCGACGCATACGGTTTGTTTGGAAGATATACTCCATCAAACCTGATACAGCCGGAGCCGACTCTTCGCTTGTAGGTGTCCGTGCCATAGCGGCTACTTGCGGGTTGGGTCCAAGTAACGCGCTGACAGCAGTATCTGCGATTGCGTAGATTAGGTTTTTACTACACAAGTAGCTTTGAGTTGAGCGATCCATGTTCGCCCCATCCAAGTTATAAAACTCACCACGGTAGAACTTTCGCGCCTTGTCGAACTGCTGCTTCTCGTGACGGTTGTAATGCTGCAAGTGCCGGTCAATAAGTTTATCGAGACTAACCACCGTAACCACCCTTTTTAGATTTCTTGCCCCCGTGAGGGTTGTCTTTTTTCTTCTCGACCTTTTCACCCTTAGGTGCCATTTTCGCCGCTTTATCGGCTTTATCGGCTTTTTTCTTAGCGCCATCCATTAGGGTTTTGAACTTAGAAAACATGATTAACTCCATCTCGATACAGGCCGGAAAGGCGTTTTTGATTCCCGACGTTGCCGGTCTTTGAACTTGTCAAGGTCACCTATTGTAACCTGTCCGGCTACATAATCCGAGTGTACTTCACTTTCACTCATAGCGAAACGTCTACGGGATAAAACATCTGCAGCCATTACGGCTGTTCGTGCACGGTCGAAGTGGTGTGTAACGCCATCGAGGCCACGTACACGTTTCTTACGTGATCCATCATAGTTTAGAAGTTGGTGCAGCATGCCTCGACTCTTAAGCTTAAGGTCTTGGTCGGCTAACATTTTTACTAAACGAGCTTCAGCTTCACGCAAACGTTTTTGAGTAGCATACCAACCCGGATGGTTACGGTCGGTCCATAAAAGATTCTTGGTGCTGTTGTCCTTAAGCAATGCAATGCAAGCGGATGCGTTGGATTCTACAACTAACAAGGCCATAGAGTATCTACGTTGGACGGTAAGCAGTCGCTGGTAAAACCGGTCGGGTGACTCCCGTCCTTCCCAGAATGCCACTTCGCGTTGTTCCAAAGCATCAAAGACTGTAAGTGCTGACAAGTCACCTTTAGCGCCAAAACCTGCAGGGTCAGCAGTAATAATGTACTGGTGCCCAGGTTGTGGAGCTTCTATCTCATGGCACTTATGTTTACCTATAGGTGGGTCAGGTTGACTCTCGGCTAAGTAGGCTTTGAGTACATCTGCAGGAATGACCGGATCCGTAGCACCCAACCAACCATCGTAGGGGTCAGAGGGATACTTACAAGAGAATAATCGCGCGTCTCCTACAAATTCTGTACCAAGGGCGCGACGACGGAACGCTAAGTTTCTTAATGACATTCCCGGATGCTTAGCTTGGTATTCTCGTTCAGCCGCAGTCGGTGTAAAGCCTTTCTCTAATGCAATACAACTGTCGTCTTCCCACCACTCTAAGAACAAAGGATGAAACCTACTGATGCCTTCCATCGCAGAGCGCCACATCTGCTCGTGGTGTGAACCCGCTCGACCTGGAGTAGACTCTAAAACAACCTTAGCGTTTATCCGCTTGTTGACCGTTGGGAAGATGTTGATCGCCGCCTTCTTCTGCCACTGAGCCTCTCCGAATTCTGTAATGACCAGACGGTCAATTGAACGACCAATGGCAGGGCTACGGCCACCGGCAGTAAGAACTTTAATCCCTCCACCGTGTATGAATTGCATTTGCGTTGCTCCAGCTTTTTTGCCAGGAGCCAGAGGCATCCGCACGTCGTCAGGTAAACGCTGGTAGGCAAAGAGAATCCGTTCGAAGATGTCTTCTGCCGTGTCCTGCCTTTCCGCAATGAGTAGTCCTTTTACACCCTCGAGGTACATGCAATCGCGCAACAACAGCATAACAGAGATGGTGGTGATTTTGGCCTGTCGGAACTTATCTACGATAACCCAGTTGTGGTTATGGTAAGCCTCCAATAGTTTTCGTTGCGTGTAGGTTGGTGTCATGAAACCGATTGTTTCGTCTTCCCTGACAATCTGGCACATCGACACGAAAGCATCGGGCGTTGAAAACAACGCCTTAATCTTGCCCTCATGCAAGCCTTTAGCCTTAGCAAACTTTGCGCCACCTTTTTTCTTACTCATGCTGCTATGGTATCACGCAGACTCGTTACGGCAAAGTATTGGTGGAAGACAATAAAACTTAAGACCACATCTTGCCAAAGTACCTTAATACGTATACTCTTTGATACGCACCCTCTTGGTGTACCGGGTAGCTGAAAGGTCCGGTTACAGCACACCAGCGGACAGGCATCAACACTGTGAACCTAAAACTCAACTTAAAGGTTGGGGGGTAACAACGATGTCTACCCAGCAACCAAGAGGCTAAAATGTCTATTTCTACCGAACTTTTGAACACTACGTTCGCGGATCTCCGTGGACCACTGGTGAACGCATTTGTTCGCAGCAATGAACTTTTCGAAGCCCTTCAGTCCAAAGCAAGAATGCCTATGGAAGGTGGAACGCTAATTGAGCGGTCCTTCTCCGGTGGTGCTCCTGCACGGGGTGTCGGTGTCTACGTTGGTGATGAGCTGCTGAACATGACCCGTCGTCAACAAATCAAGCGCTTCCAAGTGGAGCCGCATCGTATTGTTGCTGCGATCAACATTCCTAAGCGCGAACTGAACCAGAACTCTGGTAAGCTCGCAATCATCCGACTCATTGAAGAGTATCCTCAAACTGTAATGGAAGCGGCCAAGGCTGACTTGAACGCATACTTCCTGACCGGTGTGAGCCGTGGTTTGGTTTTCAACACCTCAGAACTTAAGGGTTTCATGACTCTTAATGGTGAAGTAACTGACGGTATCGGAACTGGTGTGACTCATGGTCTTCTTGACTTCCTTACTCCTGCAGCACAAACTGCCGGTACTGAAGTTGTTCAAGGAATTCAAAAGTCCACTTCTATCTCTCACTTCAACCAGTTCGCTACTATGTCGACGACTTTCGCAGAAGCTACTCTCCGTAAGGTGTACCGTCAGTGTTCACATTACGCTGGTGGAATCGGAAAGGGTCCCGACTTGGTGATCATGGATGATGATACTTATACGCAGTTCGAAGCTGGAAAGCTTTCCAACGTTCGTGTGAGCATCGTCGAAGACAAGACTGAAAAGAGTAACACTCTCGAGCTTTCGCTTGGTGTTGCTAAGACCTTCTCGTCTATCGACCTTGACCGCGCAAGCAGCTCTTTTTCTGGCGATGCCAGTAAGGGTGTAACTTACATGCTCAACACTGATTACCTCGAGTTCCCAACTTTGGAAGCTCCGACAGTCAGTGAGTTCAAAGAGCGTGTGGGTGACCAAGACGTTGTAACTGCTATTTTCTCAATGCAAGGAAACATGATTTCGACCAAGCTCCCAGCCCAAGGCTGTGTTGCTGGTGGAAACGCTTAAGGAGGTTTATCATGGCATATGGAAATTCTGTTAAAACTGAAGCCTTCAGCACTGTGTACTCCGGTGAAACCTATCCTGTAGGTAGCTGCCGCGTACAACCTGCTGCTGAAGTCACTGACGCTGATGCATCACTTGTAGGTGATCGTGTTTGGATGTTTGTGCAAGCTGATGCAAATGGCTTTACGGCCAATCAGCTACTCAAGCGGGCTGTAGCCACGCGTAGTTTCGCTGCGAGTACATCATCCACCAATAACGACATCGAACTGATCAACTTGATCGGTGTTGCTGGGCATGACGTCGCAGCCAACCAATATGGTTGGATCATCGTTAAAGGTGAGTGCGTTGTTAAGGCTAAAGCAGGTACTGCTGCTGGTAACAACATCACATCGTCAGACTCTGCAGTCGGAACCTGTCAACCTGCAGCGGGCGGTGCCACCGACTCGTTCGCAGTATTTGGTCGCGCACTGACTGCTGTTGCAGGCGGTATTGTTGATGCGTACGTTGACTTTCGATAAGTCTCGCTAACGTGATATAATAAGCGGGA
>TARA_R110002012_G_scaffold308407_1_pt1 | contig 14988 bp, 4 predicted proteins | sample TARA_R110002012 | Tara Oceans TARA_R110002012 (sample SAMEA4396515) | marine metagenome | biome: Westerlies Biome; feature: [DCM] deep chlorophyll maximum layer (ENVO:01000326); material: water (ENVO:00002006), including particulate matter (ENVO:01000060) such as... | depth 40 m
AAAGGTTACCTGTTTTTGGGATTGAACAGAAAGCCAAGAAATAAGTAAGACGTAGTTTACAAAAAACCGTATGTAATTTGGCTTCATATGATGCTTACGTTATTTCAAGGGATAATTTTATCATCCAATTTTAAATTAACTGTTAACTTATGAATAAAAATTATTAAAATCTACTTAAGTGATTAAAATATGTAATGACATCATTCACTATTTTGAAAAAATGATAATGTCTAAGTAATATATGGGTTAGTATTGATAAGTATTAGCCTTTAGTCGCGGTCTGGAAATAATTGGGAGATAAATATCCTTTGGATTTAGTGTTATAATTGACTGGTATTTTTTTTATGAATTAAGTTGCGCAGTAATTAATGATAATTGTATATTTGCAGCCGCTAAAGACAGAACTTGTCATAATTAGTGAATGGTGGCATAGCTCAGCTGGATAGAGCACCTGCCTTCTAAGCAGGCGGTCGAAGGTTCGAATCCTTCTGCCATCACGACAATAAAAACGGGGCTTTCAAGAAATTGGAGGCCCTTTTTATTTGGCTTAAAATGGTGATAAGGCTCACTTTGTGCTCACTTTTGCTTTTTAACAAAACTTTAACGCATATTGACATCATTTGATATCAATTGGAGTTATAGAGTCACGTTATATTAAAGTTGATAACAAACGGACTTGACTAATTTAAATCTAAATAAGGAATCTATTATTAAGTGAAAATCGCACCTTTATTAATTATTTTATCCAATCCGATTTTTCACCAATGCCCGTAATAATGAGTGTTTGAATTGCTCTTGAAAACACTACGTAGTAAAGTGATTTTTCTTGTTTTAGATATGCTCTTTTATGAATATCAGAATAAGTGTCAAAATCTGGATGTTTAAATGGCACAAGGTCTTTACTAAAACCTCTTACTAATAAGTGCTTAAACTCGTGTCCTTTCAAATTATGAAACGTTGATACAACCACAGCTTCGCTCGGTCTTTTACTTGCTTTAATATCTGTATACTTCAGTTGAAATTCGTTTAGAAGAGTTTTGGTGTCATCAACAAGTTTATTGGTTCTACCGGCAATGCAAATATCACTAGGACTTACATTGTCGTTAATTAAAAGCTTTTGAATTTCTCCAATGATATAGGAATCTTCTTCCTCTGGATTAGAAAATGTTTGATATAAAGGGTCTGCACCGTGCATTAAACTTACGTAGCCTGAATTTGTCTCAGCTTCTCCATCAAAATCATCATAGACTTCATCAAAGAGAACACTTACAGCTTTCTTTTTGATTTCTTCTGTCGTACGATAATTGACTTTTAATTTCCTAGACCGTCTTCCTCTTATGTGTATTCCCGATTTAGAAAAGTTAATTCTCCTACCATAAATGTTTTGAAATGGATCACCTACTAAAAATAAATCGTTTGCTTTTTCCATTACTAATAACCTTAAGAGGGTCAGTTCAAGATTAGAAAAATCTTGAATTTCATCACAGATAATATAGGAATATGGTTTATCCGCTTCTTCTCTGTAATGAGCTATAAGTAAATTACAGAGTTCAAATTTAGTGTAATTGGCTTCTTTAGCTTTTTTAAACTCCTCACATAATTCCCATATCTGAGTTTTATCTTGACGACCTATTCTAACAGAACGACCAATTCTAGATGTTTTATAATATTCACTTAATGTACCAACTGAATTAGATAAAATAACCTCGTTATATTCCTCTTGCAAAAACCTTTCATCAAAGGTCGAAGGATTATATTCAATAATCTCTTTCCATATTTCTAATTCTTGGGAACTATTTATCATTCCAGATGATGATTCAATCACATTGGATCTTTTTGAAATATCAAATATCAATTTATCAATATTACTTATTTCAATTTCACTTTCTGGAATATTAAACTTTTCTGTTACAGAGCTTAAATACTGAGTTAAACTCTTTGTATACGTAGTAAACAAGATTGGTTTGTCAAAAGTCTCTAGCTTTTGGCTTAAATATTTAGCTCTATGTAATGCACATACAGTTTTACCTGTACCTGCACTTCCAGTTACTTTTAAAGGCCCTTTAAATTCACCATAGGCAATAGATCGTTGTGAAGGATGTAAAAAAAGTTTCCACTTTTCAAAATCTCCTGAAAGTATATTTTCTAAATCACTATCATCAGTGAGCACATAAACACTCTTCTGAGCATTAGGACTTAGCTCTTCCGTATCTTGAACTTTACCAGCTTCTATCTCTTGTAATATATTTTCAAATGAAATACCTTCAGATAAATAATAGAGGTATTCATATACATCTGTTGGAAGGTTTGACGCATAGCTTTCTAGGTGTTCAACACGTTCAATACTTCTTACGAGTTGTAATAAGTCACTAGGTACTCCAATTTGAGTTAGCTCAGAATCTGTATAGGTTTCAAATAATACTGGTGCGCTTTCAGTCTTATCTTTCGTAACTACTTTACGTTCTTCCGCAGCAGGCTTATCATACATTTGAAAAGACTGAGTACTTGAATTCCATTCAAAGACTTTGTTTTGAGCCCAGTCCATTGCTTCATCGTGATTATCTACCCATAGTAAATGATACCCGTTTCCCTCTTCTGGCGCTTGAATGATAGCACGATATTTCTGGTCAATCCTTACAGTTCTCAAAGACTGATCTCTAAACGTGCTTATCTTTTCATAATTGATTGCACTAGACTTAGGGTCTTCCTTAAATTTTTTCATAAACTCCCTAGTCTTCTTTTGAATTTTTCTAGGAAGTACCGAAAAAGCATCGAAGAAAGAATCGTGTATAAATAGTTTTATTGCGTGATTCATATTAATCTTCTAATTTAAAATTATCCGGACTATATACTTTGTATCCGTTTTTAATAAATGTTTGTTTTGATTCTTCATCAAATGGATTGACAACAATTTTTTTGGTATGAGTACCTAATTCTGCTGAAGCAATAATTATATCGCTTTCAATGAGGTCAAAGTCATACTCAGTATTAAATTCAATATTATTTTCAAATAACATCCTAACAATATCGTGTAGAGCTTCATCAAAATTTGATAGAATTTCATTACTTACCTCATTTTTAGGTGCGACCTCTTGTGTTTTAATTTCAGCATCCAAAGATTCAACAGTTATGTTGTGAAATTGTGTTAGATTATAAATTTTCCAAAAATTAATCCAGTTTTCTTTATCCCAAAACGTTACAATCTTAAATCCGCCAAAAGCTTTTAATAAAAAATCTTGAGGGCGAATAAACACTCCAAATGTGGCTTCATCCTTAAATTTTATGCCATCAGCATGAACATAATTAGTAAGTCCTTGGGGTGCTTTTTCAATTTCAGAAACACTTCTATGAGTTAATATAGCTTCTGTATTATCAGGACTATAAAACGTACCCATCATTTTGGACTGTGAATTAAATAGCGCTAAACTTGACCAAATCTGTAAATTAATATTGGTGAGTGGATTAATAATTAAATGGAAGAATCTCGTTATATTATTGTTGAGAAATATGTCCGAAATATCATAACCTTTAAATGAAGGATGCTTTAAGAAAAACTTGTCTTTAATAACTTTCTCATCTTGCTTTAATCCTAGAATATCTTTTTCGTTAAACATATTTTCAGAAAAATCTCCCCAAGTAAATATCCATTGATTATATCTTCCAGAATCTATAATGTTATTTCTTATTGCTAAGTCAGATGGAAATCTCGGGTGATTTTCACTAGCGTGAAATTCATAACCATCTAGGTAGATAGCAATAGATTTTAATTTTTCAATATCATCTAAAGACCATTCTTTTTCATTTATTGAGATACGAACACAAGACATTAGAAAATCTGGACGTGTCTTTAACGTTACCCCTTGAAGGACTCTCCCTAAATTTTGAGGATATATTTTATAAACAATTTCACTATTCCCATAGACTAATTTCAATCTATAAATTTTAAGCCCTTTTTCATTATCTGGTTTAAAAGATGAACCTGTATATCGGTCTGATAATGTTTCTAATAAAGTAACGAACTTCAGTTCTAAATCAGACTCTTCATTGTTTGCAAAGGTGCTTACGTTTTGTAGGCTCTCAATGCTATTCCATTCATCTGCTTTTTCGATAATATCTGAAAATAATTCTTGAGCTTCAGACCTGCTTAAAATTGTTCTTTCATATTGGTTTCCATAAGTATATATACACCGATAGCAACCATCTTTACCTTCTTGTTTACAAGAACAAAAAGCAATTCTTTCATAAGCTTTTTTAAGAATCTCAGTAAATACCTCGGTGTCGAATAACTTGGATAGATAACCTGTGCCTCCTGGTATAGTTTCATAGAAAACCAAATATTTGTCTTTTCTATTAGAAGCTTTATTAAAAATCTCGTTTTCTCTTATCAAGATATGGTCTGGCCTTCCTTTAAAATATTCTTTGAGTCCTAGTTGTAAACCAGCTTTAAATAAAGCAATTCTTTCCTCAGATCTAAATTCTTGAATAGGCAACAAAATAGATAATGCTTCTGTATTGAACTTTCTATACAAATAGATTTCATTAAATACGTCATCGATGGCATCGTCATAAACAGCTTCTCTATTCGAACAATATGGAAAGTGATATGCTCTTCGCCTATCGCTTAACTCCCTAGCTGTTAAAGGTCTTTCCGTTGACTTGCCGCAGGTTTTACAAACCACAAAACCTACTTGCGGATGTTTTTCACCGTTTATTTCAATTTCTCTTGTGCCAAAGAAACCTTCTTCTCTAATTCCCGTATTGATTTCTAAATACTCAACATCTTGAAAAAATTCTATTCCAAAAGGAACTCTTTTTAGAACGTGAGCTCCCTGTGAAGAAGATTGGTTAATTTTTATATGAACTGATTTTTGATAAAATTTTCGTTCTCTATCATCTGAAGAATCTGTTATTTTAGAATCCTCCTTGTCATTAACAGACAAAACCCCTTGAAGTTTAACTAGTACTTTACGATTATTCAAACTAGACCAAGAGCCGTGACCACAAACAGGACATTGAGTTTGATGTTCTTCTTCAACATCAATCTCTTTCTTTACGTGGTCGCAATTACTACAAAAACGATGTTCTTCATAATCTTCTTGAGATTTTATTTCTAAGCCTTCCGACTTTAATTTATAGCCTTGAGAATAAAAGGTATTTGCAGGCGCAAGTTCCGTTAAAGCAGAAGAGCTCGGCCTTACTATTTCACTAAAATCTTCATATTTATATTCAGTCTTGCCATCAACTTGCTTTTTCCTTTTTATTTGAGCATTGAGAGTTACACCAGTTTCAGGAAAAGCATAATTTGGAAGTACACCGATATTTGTAAGATACTCTATTACATTCCGCCTATGGATGTTATAAATTGCGCTTGATAAAGCTCGCTTTTCGTTCTTTAAAATAATTGTTTCATTGCCAGTTTCTGGCAAGCTTCTCAATCTTTTATTTACATCCTTCACTTTTTTTGCGTAATACTCTAGCTCTGCAAGTAAATCTTTATGAATTACAGTTAATCGGTTTACTAATCTCCCTGAACTTAGATCTTCGAATATTGATGACAAACTATTAGAATTTTCTCCTAACTGGTCCTTATATTGGTCAACAAATGCCTCGTATAAAAGAGTTTTATTTGATTCTATATAAGCTGCAATTTTTTGAAACAGGAAATTAGGATCACCAGGCCTAAGTGATTTAACACTTAGCATTCTAGCCAAGGGTGGGATTTTATTTTCTTCAGGATCTAAGGTTGCCCAATTATCAAAGCAAAACGCCATAAAATGTCTTTTCAGAATATCCTTTGCCTCCAAATAACAAGCTGGTGTTTTAATTTCACCACTCATCATATCTTGAGGGTCTTGAAAGTAATAGAGATCGTGTTCATCCCTTCCTGCTAGATTTAAAATCATAGATGTTCCACTAGATCTACCTGCACGTCCAATGCGCTGCAAATAGTTTGCTGTTTCTGGTGGAAGTGACGAATTAAATGTCACATTTAAGTCTCCAATGTCAATCCCCATTTCTAGGGTTGACGTTGCCACTAATACATTAGTGCTATTTTGCTTAGGTTGTTTTTTAAAATCGTACTCTAATTTTTCTCTTTCGTTTCTATCTATAAGCCCTGTATGGTCTTTTGCAAAAATTCTTAATGAGCGACCTCTGTTATAGACCATTCTATAGTAATCTAACTGAGATTTTTCAATAACTTCATAATGGCCATTACACCTATATTGAAGGCATTTCATATCGTTAACTAAATCTGCTCCATTAGAACCAGTATTTACTTTATGACCACATTTTACACAGCCAAAAAAGGTTACATCAGAACTTACATAAATGCTGTCTTCTGCTAAACCATAATTGGTAACACCAGCTGCCACTCGTGTATCTAATATTCTGTTAGAATCTAAATAAGCCAAAAGTTGTGCGTAGAAATCATTAATTAATTCTTTTTCTTCTGGTACAATTGTGTGAAAGCACTTCTTAAAATAGGCGCTAAACCAATTGTCCTTAGATGCTGCTTGCACTACATCAAAAGCTCTTGTATTTGGCCCACTGGTGAGTGCTAAAAACTTTGGCAATCTAGATGAAGGTCCAAAATTCTTCATTAGAAAAAATTGTTGATTTACATTTCCTCTATGCCCTATTAAATAAGAATTTGTACGCTCTGTTCTGTATTTTTTTAAATAACGATGATCTACCCCCCCTTTGGTCCTCAATCTGTGTAAAAAGCCATTTAAAAACTTTAGAAATGGTTCTTTATCAATTGCACTACCTAATTTATTTTCATCTAACCAATATTTCATTTGGTCATAAACTTCTCCCATAATCTCACTATCAAAATGAGTTGCTGAAGCCCCTGTTTTTTCTAGAGTGCGACCAATAATTGCTCGATAAGAAAACTCAGCCCATATTTCCCAAGACATTCTATTCGAGAATTCTTGGTCAAAAACAGCACTAAATTTTCCACTTTTATTTTGATAATCTGTTATTTCTAATCTTGCTTCGCAATCTGGCGGAAAGAATTTGTAATAATACGCTTCAAGATTTCCTTTGCCTTCATCATCTGAGTTTGTTCTCCAATACATAATAAAGCGTTCATACACTTCGGATAATTTTATTGGTTCTTTTGAGCCTTTTAGTATGGTTTGAACGGCGTGCCTCATTCCAAAACGAAAATTTCTGTTTTCTATGAATCCCGCTTGATGGGCTGCATCTTGAACTCCATTAGTAAATGCTAATAGTTTTCGTTGACGGTCATTAGTAGGGTCTGTGGCCGTTGCTAAAACTTGTGCCGTCGCAATAGATTCTAATGTAGGCACTCCTGTACCAATTAAAGCCAAAGTGTTTCTTGAGTTACAATGAGGACAAATTTTATCAACGCTGTTACCATCTACAATACGAGTACCTAATATTTTAAAATACTCTGGACTCTCAAAATTATCATAAATACTAAGAGAATTCGGGTGTAAATAGCCATCAATTTCATCACCGGAATGACTGTAGTCTGACGCATATATTTCGGTATATCCCTTATCCTGTAGGCTACTGATAAAATAAAGATTCTTGTTTTGATTATTTGCAATTAAATGTTGACGCGTTCTTTTTAGGTCTTCTTCAAAATGAACATTTTGTTCTTTTTTAATTCCTATCCAACCACTACCGCCACATTCACGACAAAAGTATGGTGGCAATGATTTTGCCTTGTCATTTGGATTACTGTCACTTTCCCATTCAAAAACAGGACTAGGCTGAAGCTTGCGAACGATTTTGGAAAGACTGCGTAACCAATAGGTTATTTGTAAATAAAGAAATGGAAATTGCTTTTTACCCGACTGTTCCTTAGCATAGGTTATCAACGTCAGTAAAGAGCCAAATAATAATCTTACATTATCTGGTTCTAAGTCTACATCAATTTTATCTTTCCATCTTATAAGTAGTGGCTTAATTTCAACCACTTTAGATTTTGATATCTTAAGTAGTTCAAAAAACCATTCGTTTTTCTTTAAAGCTTCTCCTATCTGGCTTGGGTTTAAATCCTCGTAATTCCAAAATTGTAGTTGTCTAGTTAAATAGGTCTCATAAGTGTCATTCTCTAAGAATGCACATTGTGCTATATTTTTAAGATTGATATTAGGGGCTTCAAGAGCATCTGCAAAAAACTCATCGGGTTCTTGACGTTGTTCTTCTATTACTGAATCTATTGTTACTTTAACACCAAAAACTGTAGAAAAGAACTCAACTAATTCTTGTTTCCCTTCATCTCCTCCTGCTAATGTTGCAGAAGTTCCAACAGGGATAATTTGATCTTTTGGAACTTTAAGTTTCAGTTTTAGGCGACGTATTAAGTTTGCTACATCTGAACCTTTTGCACCATCATAAGTGTGAAGTTCGTCTAAAACTATGAATTTTAGCAAGCTTGTATTCTTAAAATTATGATGCCATAAATTGTGATATCTTGATTGCAATAAAGCAAAATCAAGCATCTTAAAGTTTGTCAATAAAATATCTGGTGGCGATTTTACAAGGGTATCTCTATCTTCTATGATATGATCTTCACCCATTCTTGTATTACGTACACCATTTTTATCTTTTCCCTCACCAATAAATAAACCTGCACGGATTTTTCCTTGTAAAACATTTTTACCATAGGGATCTTCAAAATTGTTGATTTCCTCAGCAATTCTTCTTGCCTGATCTGTAGCCAATGCATTCATTGGATATAGAATTATTGCTTTTATCCCTGGCGTATCTCTATGCTGATAGCAATAATCCAATAATGGGAATAAGAAACTTTCTGTTTTACCAGACCCTGTTCCAGTTGTTAGAATTACAGGTTCAGGATTATGTCCATTTCTGGTAGATAATTTAGCAAATGAAGCGAATTGGTGGTGGTAGGGGTCAAACGATGGTTTCACAAATAAGGATTTTTCAAAAATTTCCTTATCACTATCTGATGTGATTTTATCAAATGGCAGTCTAAGTTGCATATATGGCCCTTTAAACATACCTCTCCTTTCATTCAAAAGAAACTCCTCAAAAGACTGGTCTAAAGCTGCATCTTCAAAATTGAAAGTAGATCTTAAGTAATCTACTACCGCACGTTTTATTTCATTTGCTTGTAATAATGGTAGCATAGTCTTTTAATGTTCTTTTTTTAGTTGTAATGAAATTATATAATCTGATGGTGAAGCATAAAACAAATCATTGTTATCAAAATCAACATCTTCATTAAAATAGTCTTTTAAAATATGTACTTGTCCATCAATGACCAGGGCTATCTCAAAGTCCTTTCCTCTCTTAATTGCTTCGCTTTTTTCCGACCTGCTTAGATGAAAATATATGCCGTTAAATGATTTAACCTCCAAGTATTTCCAGTTTGGGTTATCATTCAATTTGTAACGTATATCGTAATGTTTATTATCTGATTTATCTGATGTATTGGAAAAACTAGAAACCCATTCCACCTTTGCAACGTCCTCACTTTTCATTAGTGAGTTAAATACAATTTGCTCCGCTTTCTTTCCCGATAATTTGTTTCGCTTTCCAACTCTATCATTGTGATTCCAACTACCATTTTTACGACTCTTGCCATTGGAAAAAGTATGGTTTAGTTTTGTTGAAGAACTGTATATAATTTCTCCAGTTACTTCTTCTTCAGATTCATTATTGTCATCATTTTCATTACTTTCTATAGCAGTTGTTAAATAAGAAATGATTTTATCGTCATTACCCTTAAAGTAGAACAGACTTCTAATTTCGCTTTCTTCAATATCTACCTCGTTAATCTTGCTTTCCTTAAGCAGTGATTTATATTCAGGTAAAATTCTTATCATAGATATTTCTGCACTTTCCTTTATTTGAATTCCAAACTCCTTGCTCACTACTTGTTTAAGCACATCTAGATAGTTTAGCTCTAGTTCAAATCTGTTATCTAGCAGAACGTTTTCAATCATTTTAGTATGAATAAGGTTTTCATACGCTTCTTGAAACGTAATTAGTTGTTTTTGCAGTTCTCGATGTTGATTGAAGTATTTCCATAAAGACGTATTAAAATCCTCTTTAAGATCAAAAATTGTATTTTCAAACTGCGCTTTATGATAACTTATAATTCCATTAAAATCCTTATCAAACAAGTGAGTAATTGGGATTTCTAATTCACTTGTTACTGCTTTCAAAAAATCGATGGATAGTTGGTCATTAAAATCAGCATAATTAATATTCTTAAATTGCTTCGAGATTTTAAAACCAAAATCGTTGAGCACCAATTCTGCTAACTCATCTGAATCCTTTACTTTAATAGGGAAATCCTTATTTCCAAGCTCGTAAACTTTAGACCAAAAACGACTTTCATCTCTTGAAATCCCCAACAATTCTAAAGCCTGATTATAATGCTCAGTTAAAGAATTTACCTCAATAGTAAAAATGGTGTCTTTGAGACTGTTTTTATCTTTAAAGATTGTTCTGTAATTGTCTTTGTGCTCATTCACTTTAAACAACACACACAGAATTTCAGCAAAAGCTTCACATACTTTTGGGGTGTCTTTTACAATCTCTAAACTGGTATTTTGTTCTACACATAAATAAAAGCCTTGACTTGTTGGGTTGGGAAGGAACTCACCTGAAAGAAGGTTCTTAGATTCACCATTTTCAATAGCATACTTTAATGAAGAAACGAGTTTTATTTCAACTTTCTTCAACTCATCTGCTTCATTTTTTTGAATAGAGTCCTTAATTGAACTTAACCTGTATGTTAGGATATATGGCTTAATTTTTTCGAACCACTTTTGAAACTCTACATCTGCAGCACTTTCAAGAACAAAATCTTGATAAATATGCAAATCAACATCCTTGAATGTTTTTACCCCAAAATATTTCGAGATTTGACTTTCTCCAGACCTTTTCGGAAAATCAAAAACCCAAAAATCTTCAGCAATTTTTGAAGGCAAAGTTGAATTATCACTATAGTAAACTTTGTCAACAGATATGTACTCTTTCTTATTACGCTTCTTTGCTAATAGTTTATAATCTTTAACCTTGTTGGCATAGTCAAAATCCTTTTTAAGTTTAAAAAAGCTGAACGCAAGATTGTAAATTTTACGAGCATACTTTTCTTCGGGCTCTATCTCTGGTAATTCTTGTAATATGTTATACACTTCGTCAACCTCTAAATCGTTAAATAAACGACTCACTTTAAGCTGATGCAATACATCTATTATTTTATTTTCACTAATACTTAACGCTTTGAAAACCTGATGTTCAAAGTCTATGGAATTATAGCCTAGTTCTTTAGCAAAATCTAGGTCTGCAATAAATTTGGTATTTAAACCATTTAAGTACTTTTCTGCTATTTGATAATAAATATAAGAGGGATTGTCATTTACTGGTGTCACTTTATTATGAAAAGAGTAACTAAAGGTATCTTCATTGTCAAAACTCAATTGTCTTGATATATAACCGTCTGAAATTATCCAAGCAACTAAAATTTCTATTGAAAAGTTAGGGTGATTAACTATCGATTCAAAGTTTGTAATCTCCGTTACCTTATACTCTTTATGAGAGTTATTTTCTGGCCAACTTGTTTGATTAAAAACAAATTTTGTGAATGAGTTTTCATTATCTCTATGCAGCTGTTCTGTAATCTGCTTAGTTTTTGTAATTCTATTTACACCTAGCCATAAAAAGAAATTGTCTAAGTAGCTTACACCATTTTCTTCTAGCTCCCAATAATCATTGTCTAAAACATAGTTTGCATCTTCAAAAATGTCTTTAAAGATGATGGCTGTTGTTTTACCAGTATCATATCCTTCACCCAAAAAGAGGTCTTTGCCGTAACTTACTTCCAAGTTTTTATTTAATAAAGGCACATCAAGGTTAATACTGTTTCTCCTATCTGGATTTACTTGATAAATTGAAAATAAAGACTTTACCATTTCTGTAACTATCTTTAATTTGTCATCATCATTATCTTCGGTAGCTTTTATTTTATTTTCTGAAGTACTAACGATATGCCTAATAACATCAGTTATATCGTTAGAACCGATATTAACGATATCTGAAATCAACCTTTTAAGAGGTCGGGAACGGTGTTCATTCTCAATCCGTTTTTCCTTAATTTCTTCTTCAAAGACTTTAATCAATTCAGTATATAAGCCATCTGACATAAATGAAATTTCAACAGCTTTAGGAATAAAATATTTTTCAATATCCTTCCTATTCATCATAAATGCCTGATTATACTCTGAAATAGCATCACCTGCATTATCAATAAGTAATGGCACTTTATTTTTTGAAGAATGAATTTTCCTGAAAGACCAACTTGTCAATAATTTTATAAGTTGTGCCCGTTCAGATATGCTAGGTATTAGTTTTGTAACTGAGGCTAAAATTTCTTGCCAGTCTTCTTCTGAATATTCAGAACCATAATTTAAATCTACCTCTATATCCTCTGGAATAATGAGGTCGGTAAATAACGATTCTACTTTGTTACGTTTTACCCAATTAGAAAACTCATCACCGTAAAACACAGCATCTTCGTAAGTGCAATAACTGCCATCAACACAAGGAAATATCTTTAGGGTGTTCTTAAAACCTGCTATGGTTTTATAAAAGTCGGTCAGTATTTCATTTTCATTAGCTCGGTCAACAGTCAGGAATTTGTAAGATGACCAATCACTTGTTTCTTTTCTAATACTGTTTTCTGCAATATCACCAATGCTTTTAGCAATTTCTGAAAGTAAATTGATGTTATCTTTTGAATTATTTATGTGATTTCTAGTTGGGTCAAGATCGAGCGTTGCGTGAATTAAAAACGGTAAATGTGTACGTTCTTGGGTAGGGAAGTAGGTGAAAAACTTTGATTTGACATCGCTTAAATCATCTTTCCAAGCTATTTTATATCTGTAATATTGTTCTTTGCCTTTTACCGTTTTATATAAAACATCACCAGAATCCATAATGTTCCAAGTAGCATTGTTAATGGATACTTTGGCTTCAGATTCGTATATGACTTTGGAAAGACTTTTATCTAAAACACCCTTGCTATCTTTTACTATAATGGTTTTTATATGATTTAAAAAAAGTAATATCTCAGGTGCTAATAAACTTAATTGACTCTCAATTCCATCTATTACTTCTTCGTTACCATTAATGTATTTTAATTCAATGGTAGTTTGGTAAGCCGAAGGTTCTTTGTTTTCAATTAGTCTTGGAATTGCTAGAATAGCGAAAGGCACTTCTCCTTCGCTTAAATGATCCTCATTGTCTGCAATTAATTTACGTCGAGCCTCTTCTGGAAGCGCATTAAATTCTTTTTTAGCAATCTCTTGAGAAAAAACAACAATGTCGGTTTTGGTTTTAATTTTTACTTCGTTAACCCAATTAAGAATAGAACGGAAACCCAAACCTTTATTACCAATAAACTCTCGCTTTTTACTAGAAGTATTTGCAATCATTAAAGAAGCTATTCCTTCTTCGGCAGAAAACGGATCTCCGTTGTTTGAGATAGATAATGTGTGATAATCCCTATCTAGCTCAATAAATACAGTATCTGTCTTTGCATCATCTGCATTTTGTAACAGCTCTAATATCTGCCTACCATTGTAAGATTCTGTTGTTCCTTTCTCTAATCTATAGTCTGCGGTAATTCGTTTTACTTGTTTATAGGTATCACGATTTTCCTCAATTAGTTTGAGTACATCTTTAGCAAATATGGTCTGTTCATCGGTTAGCATCGTTTTACTTCCTGTTCTTTTTTATTGTTAAACACCTGTTCAAAATGTGCCCAAGCCGTTTTATAGTCTTCTACACGGTCACATTTAGCAAATGGTGCATAATAGGTTATTTTTCTTCCTTGATACAATTCACTTTTTTCAATGGTATGCTCGTAGGTTTCACCTGCTTTCATTGCTGCAATAGCATTCCAATCACCTCTATCTAAACCAACACCCGTTAACCCTTTAGAACAAGTGAATACAATATTCCCATTAGTATCATACCAAGTATCGTCTTCATTTTGTTGAAGTACTGGAAACTGTACATTATACATTAGAATCAATTCTTCTAATGACAATCCTAATGCCATTGCAGAAATAACATCTATCTCAACCAATGCTTGTCTACGTTCAAACCAATTACGCAGTGGTGTTTCCCATTTCCATTCGTCCGTTAAACCTCCAAATGTTTTTAATCTGGAATCATTTTTACTCCAAGAGTCTTGTTTAAAATTCTCTGTCCAATGTCGTTGCCATAAATCAGAATAATATTGATTTACACAATTGAGTAATAAACTTCTTAAAATCAATTCTGATTTGAACTTACTCCCAACTCCCATAGGAAAAGATTGAAGTCGACTGTCTGATAGATTTGCTGAACCAATAGTTTTTACAAAAAAATCGCATATTAAAGAAGATGTCAGCGCTGAAGCTTCAATTAACTCCTCTTCTTCTTTAAATATTAAAGAAATAACTCCGTGAATATGGGCAGTTTTTGGCGGAAAAATTGAAGCTGTCAAAGACCTTTCTGTGTTAATGTCTATCATCTTGCGAAAACCTAACTTATAATATTCCAACCAATTATCGGTTTTCAAAACGCCGTCATCAGCTACTGTTTTAAAACCACCTACTATTTGTTCATAACCAGGTTCAACTTTTAAAGGAATATAATTTGTTCGTGCAATAGTATTCTCTTGATTTTGGGAATGTTCAATTATATCATAGTGGGAATTGTTAGTACATATTTCTCGCGGTGATTTATATAAAGGGTTGGCCACAAAAAAATGAGGTCCACTATAAATCATTTCAAATTTCTCTATATCAGGTAATCTTGTTTCTCGTTTAATAAAACCATTATTTGAATCGTTCGTTTCGTGCCAACCCTCACTCGTTTTAGTTTTAAAGTTCCCAATTGAATATCCGAACTCACCTAGTTTTCTTAGAATTATAATTATCTGGTCTTGCTACATTTGTTGGGACACTTAGTTAAGGGCAATATTGA
>TARA_R110002012_G_scaffold18867_2_pt1 | contig 14986 bp, 23 predicted proteins | sample TARA_R110002012 | Tara Oceans TARA_R110002012 (sample SAMEA4396515) | marine metagenome | biome: Westerlies Biome; feature: [DCM] deep chlorophyll maximum layer (ENVO:01000326); material: water (ENVO:00002006), including particulate matter (ENVO:01000060) such as... | depth 40 m
ACTTACTCCGAGGCTTGTTAGTTTGTTAACAATTGAAGTAACGTCTCTTTGTCTTTTAGTTGGGTCTGTTGCTGTGACTTGACCTTGCTTAGAAATATAATCAGATGCAGCTTGTGTTGGAATATTTAATTCACCACTAGGGCGAAATGCTCCCTGCAATGCTCCAACCATTAAACCTCTCCTGCTGATAATTCACGAGCAAGTATATTTAACGTCTCTTGAAAGCCTTTATCAAGTTCTTTTGCAGCTTTAGCAAATTTTTTAGGGCTAATGTCTTTTGTTGTCAGCCCTCTGCGCTCCAAGAAACTCTTGGCTGCACGGATTTCTGCGTTGGCTACTTTTTTAATAGATGCTTTGGCCATTATTCACCATGCCTTGCACGACCAATATCGTGCCTTTGTTTTTGGTCCAGGAGTATCACAGTTGTGACGAGAACGAAAGTTGCTTCTACGACCTTTTTGATTTTTCTTAATTCTCATATTCGGATCTCCGAATGTAACACGTTTAACTCTGTCACCATCCATAACATAAACAACAGATTTTTTCTTGCCGTGGCTTGTTTCACCTTTAGCAATTCTGCGAGGTTTATTTAAAGAAACTTTTCGACCTTTATATGTTGCCAACTTCTTCTTCCTTTTCAGCTTGTTCTCCTGAACAGCAAGGAGCAATATTAACTCCACATTTTAAACATTGATGATGTCCGTGGACTTCTATAATTTGTTGAGCTGAAGAGCAATAAGGGCACCAAATTTTTTCTAACATTAATTTTCTACTTTTTATGCACTGATTGAATTTCAAAACTAGCTTTTTTGCTAGCACCTTTGTGTGCTTTATAGCCTGTTGTTGGGTCTTTCATTAATTTAAAACCTTTGCCTGATTTCATCCAATGAAAACCTTTAGGAGAGGAAACACCTTTCTTCATTTCTTTTTTCCTTTTTTCTTCTTTTTCTTTTTTTCAGCAATAGCAATTTTTTTAAATGCATCTTTTTCAGGAGCACCTTTGGCTCCTTTCTTTCGCATTTTCTCGCCTCGTTTTCTCTTAGCGTGTATGTTTGCATATAATCCAGGACGCTTTGCCATTACTTTTTTCCTTTATATCCAGAAGCACGAATTGCTCGACCTTGGCGTCCTGCCTCAGCTTTAGTTTTATAAGTCTTTCCAGACTTACCCCATTTATAACCACCTTTAACTTTACGCACAGGCATTATCAATCCAAATCAAACATTTTTAATTTAAAAATTCTCTCTTCAGGAATATCTAAAGTTTCCCATGGTGGTGTTTCTTTTCGTTGCTGTGGTGTGAAATCCATTCTTGTTTGAACATTTCTAGCTTCAACTTCACCAGCTTTAGTTGGATATTGAGCTGGTGTTAGTCCCTTTATCTCTGTTGATAATGGAGCGATAGTTTTTTTCAAATTGTCAAAATCAACATAAAGTTTATCCATTTCTTTAACAACCAAATCAAGCTCTTTACCAAAATTTCTATTTTCAACTAAGTCTTTTTGTTTAGATTCTAATTTTTTCATTTTAGGTTCAAAATTTTCTTTCCATATAATGTTTGAATTGGATATCTCTTGTTTATACTCAGCACTATTTTTAATTGAATCAAGCATTTCTCCAAATCCTTGTTCATTACTACCGAATGAAAAACCCTCACGTTCTTGAATTGCGTGCTGCAATTCATGCAACTGCGTAGATTTCATTTCATCAGGACGTGTTTGTCTTGGTCTGTAATTATAAATAGTGTCGTCAAGTTTACTATAAGCTCCACCTGCACTAAAATAAGGTGGCTCTTGAATTATTGTTTTCATCTCCCCAAGACCTTGCTCTGGGTTATAGAAAAATGGATAAACTTTTTTTTGGTTTGGATAAGCATCATATAAAGCATCATGTTTTAAAACATTTTGTGTTTTCATACTTGATTTGTCAGCATCTCGTTTAAAATAACTATCAGGACGTAATCGTGCTTGGCTATCATCTATTTCAAATTTCCAATTGCCGTCAACATCCTTAAACCACCCTGTTTCGTTCCAAATCTTATCCCTTGATGCACCCTTTTTCGCCATTTCTTGAGCAGTTTTTAATGCTTCTTTATTAGCTGTTTTTGCACTACTTCCAGCAAACATACCGAGCACAGCTCCTTTAGGAACACCGCCTAGAAGCCCAACAGGAGCTGACAGCATACCAACATCTAATGCTCCTTTGGTTATTTCTTTTGGGTCTACAGGACGCTCCCCACGAATCATTTTCCCCATATTAACTAAAAATTTTAATGGATCATATGCAAGGCTGGGCATAGCAAATTCTCTCTGCTCGTACTCGCTGACATCATCAATCGGGTCAGTAACTGTACGCTTTAAATATGGAGCTAGTGCTCCCCTATAACTTATTGATGGATCAGGTTGCAAAATATTGGTAAGTGCAGCCATTATCAATCCTTTACACTAGGAATTAATATTTCTGAAGGTGGACCATACTCTTCTAAAACACTTTTCATATTAACTCTCTCTGGTGATGCTCCCCACTCAGGAACTTGCACAATATCTTTCCCATCAAAAATACCATAATGCCTTTGGTTAAAATTTAAAACATCTCCAGCGTTTAAAACTTCCTCTAATCCAGAAATCTCATTCTTACTAAACCATTCATCTACAATGGGAGAGTCTTCTGTAATTTCTATTTTTTTTAATTTACTAAGGTCTGCATCTCCAGTTGTTAATTGAACTGCATATTGACAATTTGAAAATCCACCACCATCACTTACACATTTTTGCATTTTCTTTAAATAGTCTGTAGGAATATCAGACAATGCTCCTTTTGCAATTTTGGCAAGTGCAGGCATTTAAAATCCTTTTTTGCGAGGACGACCTCTTCTTGGTTTTTTCATCATAAAGAAATCACTCGTCACAGGATCTGACTCCATTTTTCCACCAATCCTATAATGATTAAAAACTTCCTCGCCTAATTTTGTTTTCTCGTTCTGTATGCCCTCAGAGAAAAGTTGTTTATAAAAAAATTCTCTTTGATTTGCTTCAAGCTCTTTAGGACTAAATGCATCTCCAAAATTAGCTTTTTGTTGTTTTTTATGAGTTTTTACAAACTCTTCAAACATTCCACCTTTAGTTGGTTTCTCACCCATTAAAAATAGATTCAGATCATCTTGAAAATTTCCAGGTGAAAGTTGATGAAGATCCATCATATCAAAATCTGTTGGGATATAAGTTGAGTTTTTATAATCTTTTAAAACTTTTCCATAAGCTTCTGGAGTGTCTTCAAAATAAAATTTAGGAAGCTCATCTGGTTCCATTGTAGAATTAAATGATCTTTGAATGTCTTTGCCAACCATTTCTTGGAGTTTTGGAGAGCCCTCAAGGACGTCATTTATCCAGTCATAACTAGAAATATTAACCTTTGATGGTTTTGGTATTGTTTCAAGAGCACCTTTTGCAATTTTAGTAAGTGCAGCCATTTAATATCTCCCTTTTATCTCTGGACCACCGTGACCAAGCATCTCGTCAATCATCCCACTCATGTCACCGCCACCATGCATTTTAATAACTTTAACTTTCATGCCTTCATCTTCTTCGACTTCTTCCTCTTCCTCATTAATACCATATTCCATTTGGTGGCATATCAAAAGGAAATTTACAAGCTGATCATCAGAAAGCTCAAGACCTTCAGTGTCATGGGCAAAGCCCATCTTCTCCATAAAAAGCTCTGCGTTGTCGTCCATATTCTCTACATTAATTTCAGCCATTATCGTTGTCCTCTCATCATTTGTAATTGTTGCATTTCTTCAGGAGTCATTGCACTGCCAGCCTGTTTAGGAAGTGCACCTGTTGCTAAGTTTGCAAGTTTTTGTGAGCCTGTTTCCCGACGGCCAGTTGTCCTGCTCTTAATATTGTTAATTGCTTGTTGAAGATATGCAGCTTTGCCTTGCTCAGTAGTCATGTCGGGTGCCGTTGGCAGAGCTCCTTGTTGAGGAGGAGTTCCAAAGTTCTGAGGTTGGACTGGTTGCATCTCTTCAGGAGACATTGCTGCCCCTGATTCTTCACGCAGCATCCTGTTACCAAACTCTTCTTCAGGAGTCATTGCTGCCCCAGCTTGCATTTTTAAAATTTCGTTAATTGTTGCTAACTCATTTTCTGTAAATTCTTCAGCCATCTTTTTGTGCCTCCATTATTTCTTTTTCACGTTCAATTTGTACATCAGCTTGAAGCTTCTTTGCTTTTGAATTCAAATCAGCTTGAGTTTTAGCCATTGCTATTTGCATATCGTTTTTAGCTTTGGCCTTATCGATCTCTATACTTGTTTTGGCTTTTGCTTGAGTTGCTTGAATGTCTGCTTGAGTTCTAGCTTTTAAAGCATCAGCCTCCATCTTAGCAAGCTGTTGAGCATATTGCAATGGGTTGTTGCCTTGACCTTCAGGAATAAGGCCTTTAATTTTTTGCATGACTGGAGCTTGCTGAACAACTTGTGCAGCTCTTTGGCTGATTGTTAAATCAAGCTGAGGATCAATGTCATCAAGTTTAAACTTCGGATCTCTTAGGTCAGGCAAATTAGGTAAACCAACACCGATGCTTGCTTGCATTCGGCTTCTATATAATAAGGCAACATGCTCTGCTATGTGAGCAATTAAAATTGGCTGTACAGCTTTGACCATTGGAGAGCCACCCAAAGAAGGATCAGAAAGAAACTGAGCATGAACTGCAATGTGAGATTCATGATCTTGGTCTGGGAATGCTTTGATAGCCTTGCCATACATAACAACCATGTTTTCATCAATTGGATCTGCTCGTGAAGCTTTTTGTGGCTCTTCTAAAATCTCATCAATATTAGGAACTCGTATTGCCTCATACATTCTTTTGTAAGCTTCATATTTGTCGTGAAGCTCTGGTGCTGCATTGGCCATTTGTAAGATGGCTTGCGCTTGTGCTATGCGTTGAGCTGTAGAGAAAATGTTTGGGTCACTGACTGGGACAACGTCAATGCGCTTATCAAAATCAGAGGCATTAATAGTTTGACTTGCACCTGTTACTGAAAATTCAAATGACTCAGGAAGGTTTTCTGCATTTAGCTTTGCAAGAAGTTTAAACTCTTGACCTTGAGAATAATGAAGACGTTTGTGGATAGCTGAAAATGATTTACTGCCTTGTTCAATTAAAGCAACAGTAGAACCCACTGGGGCATTAGGATTAACATCACCAACATTTAAGTCTGCGGTCGATGCAAATCTCTGGCCAATCTCAGCCATGTATCCAAGCATTTGAAATAAAACTGCTGATGGCTCTTTAAATGGCAAAGGCATAACAGCCTTCTTAACATCATCAACCGTTGCATCTAGATCAATAAATTCTCCTGGATTGACATCAATCTCTCCACCCGAAACTCTTCCCTTTAATTTAAAACCACCTTGCATGTTTGCAAATGCAGCTGAATCAAGTAATGCTCGCAGTGCACCTGTTGATGCTTTACCTAAACCGCCAATAATATGATAAAGGCCAAAGCCATAGAATCCAAGTCCAGGAAGGAATTTATAACTAACGAACCAGTCTCTTCTTTTTTTACGCTCATCATCTTGAGACCAGTTCCTGCGAACACTTACTATTTTTTCAGCATCATAATCAATCGTAACAACATATGGTAAGGCAACGAGATTTTCAGCTTCAAGGTCATCAGCACCATCAATGCCTTCAAAACTTTCATACACATGCATCTCAAGAAGATTCATAACTTCATCTTCAGCCTCATCACCATAAGCATCAACACCTTCAATATCTGCTGAAACGTCAGGTGAAAGATCTCCACCGTCACCAGAATACTCAACTGGAATATACCAACCTGATTCAACATATTTGTTATAGTCGTTTTTTGGTATTCTTATGACTTGAGTGTATCTTGGTGATGTGTAGAGATCTTTGCTTTCAGGTGCGACAACAAAATCTTCTGCTTTGACAAATTGAGAACATTGTCTTTCAAGATTTGCATCCCACCAAACTTTCTTAAATGTCTGGCCAATCAACGGCAAGTGAAAAAGCATTTGATCAAGGTCAGGAAAATATTCAGGCATCTCTTGCGTGATTTGATAATTCATGTAATCACGAACCCGACGAGCTTGGTCTTCAGTCTCTTCATTTGATTCGCCAATGATTGTTGTTTTGACTGGGCCACCAGCTGGGTAGAGTTCAGCAATTGCACGAGCATTAAATTGTGTTGCAGCTTCTGCTATTAAAGGATGCACTACAACACTGAGACCCCTAGAGGCTCGAGCATCTTCACTTTCATTTGAACCACCATCAGGATCTAAAGTCTTCAGCCCACTTTTATATCTCTCTTCCCACTCAGACCTTGCTGACCTGTCTGTATTGTAATTGTCTATAAGTTCAGAAGCCTTAGCAGTTAATTCTTTTTCATCAATAACCTCAGCAAGATTTGAATCAAATTCATTATCTGGCTCTTCAACAACATCAGACTCAGGATCTCCAATTAGAACTTCGTTATTTTCTATTTGCTCAACTTCAAGGTCATCAATCGGAGCACCTTCAGCAAATGGAACATTAGGGACAGGAACAGGAGATCTAGCCATACATTGTTATCCTTCTTTTTATTTCTTGATCGTCATCGTCATAATCTTGAGAATGAGTAACAAACCAACCTTTGCGGAGCCTTAACCAAGCTTGTGTACAAGTATCAACTATATCGTCATTATCACCAGCTGGAAAGGCTGAACAAATATCTATTAAGTTTTTAGCCCATTTTTTCGAAGAAGGAAACCAAATTCTTCCATCTTCTAATAAAGCACTACTAGCATGGGCACGAGCTTCTTTGTCTCTATCAGGGGAATACTCAAGAACAGGAACTCCTGCCATGCGTAAATCTTGCAACAAACTTTGGCCAGAAGCCTTCTTTTCTATGAGAACTGCGTCAGGCTGATATTCATTATATGACTCTTGGGCAATACTTCTTAGCTCAGGATATGTGACACGATCATACCACATGTCTAAAACTATTGCATTGATTTGTCCTTTTTGTTTAAACACTCCCCATGTAGTTCGGGCTGAGTATGAACTCTTTTCTTTTGTAGAAAAGGCAGTGTCCCATGACTGAATAATATATTCAATATCTGGCAAATCATCTTTCTCCCAAGGAACCCACCACTCAGCTTTTAATATTCCTCCACCTTTAGGCATTGGTCTTTGTTGTAGCTGGCCAGCAGAAGCATAACTTCCAAGAGATTTTTCTAAACTTGTCAATGTAATGTCGTCCACTCTTTCTGGCCAGAGAAGCTCGTTGTCCTCTGTGCGAGGATCTGTGAAGAATAAACTTGATCTTGTCGGAGTGGGGTGGCCAATTTCATAACGTGCAGGAAGGCAAAGATGATCCCACTTTTCATGCTCATTAGCTAATATGTGACCAGTCAAATCATTTTCATGAACTCTTTGCATGATAATAATAAAGGCTCCAGTCTTTGGATCATTGAGGCGAGACTGCATTGCCTGATCCCACCAGTCAAGAACTCCCTCTCGTACAGTTGAGGAATCTGCTTCACGAACATTGTGCGGATCGTCAATAACAATAATGTCACCACCCTCACCAGTCAAAGCACCATCAACAGACGTTGCTATTCTCTGGCCAGTCTTGTCGTTCTCAAATCTTTGCTTTTGATTTTGGTCACCTGTTAAGGCAAATGTCTCGCCAAAATGTTTTTTGTACCAAGGACTTTCTACAAGCCTCCGACATTTAACCGAGTCTCTAATAGAAAGTGATGACGCATAAGATGCAAACAGGAATTTTTTTGATGGCTGGAGAGTCCAAGTCCATGCAGGCAAAGCTACCGCAACAGAAATAGATTTCATATGCCGAGGAGGAATATTTATTATCAGACGTTTGATGTTGCCTTCAACAACAGCTTGAAGGTGCTCTGAAATTGCATCAATGTGCCAGTTATCTACAAATTTGCTTGCTGGTTCAATTGTCGGCCAACAGCTCTTGGTAAATTCCTTCAGAGACCTCTTCATCTTCTCCGCTCTCACTTGCGTCAATGACAGCGTGTTCAAGCACTCGTTCAATCGTGTTGAGATCATTATCATTTAATCTGGAAATATCCAGAACCTTTCTCTCTTCAATTTGAGCTGTCACCTCAACAGCCTTTAAATCTGGTATGCATTTTCCTAACAAGGTCTTTGCAGCCATTACTCTTAACTCAGGATCAGCAGATATATTGCCAGCCTTAGTTGCAATCCCATCAGGGTCTTTTGCATACACAGGGAAAATTTCTTTGCCTTGCATAACTGCAGCAAGGAAACCAACAGGGTCTGCTTGGCCCATGATCCAATTAATTGTAGCAGGGTGATTCCATTTATATCTACTTGACCTTGCTGGCTTTTGATGTGCGACAGGTTCAACAGATTTAAACCTTCCCTCCCAGCCATTAGGTTTCTCTTTTAGTCTCAATGGAGACTCAGGATCAAACTTAGGACCATTCTTCACAGGTCTTTTAACAACAACACCATGATCTTCTTTTGGAGGATGCTTGCGAGGACGGCCTTTTTTTGGTTTCTCATTAACAGTTTTCATAACTTTCTAACCTGTTTGCAGTGGTTAACTGGAAATAACTGTTGCCATTATGTCTTTAAAAAAGGCAAAAAGAAACCCCAAAAATTATTTGGGGCTAAAGTTTATTGGGAGGAGAATAATCTTACCAAACTCCTCTCTTTACTTTATGAGGAAGGAAAACGCAAGAATTAGTTTGCCATGTTTTGTTTTGGTGATAAACTTTTTCACCACAGCCAACTAAAAATTCAATCATAACAATTGAAAGAAAACAAGAAATAAAAACAAAAGAACAAAATGTAAAAACTTTCACCATTACACCTCCATGTCTATCTTTTTATTATAAACAGGTTCAGATAACATTTTAGCCTTTTCATAAAAATTTATCAAAAACTTTGTAATCTTTTTGCTCATTATTTATTCCTTTCTCAGTATTAAAAATATTCACATCATCATATTCATCTAACAATTTGCTAAAAACAATCTCTCTTAACTGTTGAGATGTTAAGCCATCGACATAATCGTCGACAGCCCTCTCCAACTCAGTCGTTGCCATTTTGTTTCCTTTCTCAGAATATATTATTTTCTTTCGCATAAAGATTAATAAGTCTTTGAAGAACTTTTGTTTTGTTTAATTGTATCATAAGATCTTTTTCCATGTGGTTTTGAATCTTAGCCAAAAGAGCATGGTTCTCTTCAGTAAGATTTAATGCAATGAGTTTCCTTTTTGCCATTTTGTTTCCTTTCTCAAAAGAAGAAGCCTCTCCCTGAGGAGAGGCAACTGTATTTTTTAGGCGTTGTTCATCTGGATAGTTCTGCGCAACACTCTAGCTCTTTCATTTTGCGAGAGCTCTTGAATAACATTCAAAACTTTAATCGCAAATCTGCGCTCATGTTCAGCAGTGAATGTTTTTGTTCTTGGTCTTTTCAAACCAATCTTTTTAAGAGTGTCTTGATCGAGTTCATCAATGTTCATTTTTTTCCTTTCTCAGTTATATATATATTGTACCCTAAATGAAAAGAAAAGTAAAGCTAATAATAACAACGACGTAACCGAACAGGGGTAACGCAGCTCCTAGATTAACAAAGAAAGGTTTCGGCCTCAAGCCTTTGCCTCATAACACTTACAACCAGACCGTTACCGAGTAACCGCAAAAAGTAACTTTTAAAAAAATTATTTTTTTCTTGAAATATTCCCCTATAGTAAATAAAAACTTTACTTCATTGCTTTTTTAACGCACAATGATAAACCGATTTGAGAAAGGACAGAAAGATGCCAAAAGTTTATGTGGTGAACAGACCCCAGAAGAATAAATTCGGATGGACTCCAGATTTAAGTGATGCATCAAGATACGGTGCATTGGAGGTTGTGTTTGAAAGCAATGACAAACCACAATTTATTCCAGGACCAATGATACAAAAAGCAAGAAGGATTATGAAAGACTTCAGCCCAGAGGACTACATCCTTTGGCCAGGAGGTGGTGACCCAATAGCTGTGATGGTAGTTGTTGCCATTGCTAGTGAGCTGTCACCTATCGTGCGCATCCTACGTTGGGAGCGCAATATCGAGGAGGGTGAGCGAGATCGTCGCAAAGGCTGGTACATGCCAGTGGCCCTCGAATTGAGAAAGGAAGCAAATGAAGAATATTGATCTGCTTGAGGACGTGGCACCTGCGTCCAATGAATTAGGTGCAGTGGCAGATATGGCAAGTCGAATGCTTAGTCTCGAAAATGAGATCAATCTACTCGAAGAGTCATTGAAGCAAAAGAAGCAGGATCTCACTAAGTTGGCTGAACAGGACTTGCCCGACCTAATGCAAGAACTGAATGTCAGAGACTTTACTTTGTCCAATGGTGCCAAGGTTGAAGTCAATGATATAATTTCAGGCTCAGTACCATCAGCTGGTGCAATAGAACGTGCAAAAGGTGATGATAAAATTGTGCTTGAGATGCGCCAACAACATTGCTTTGATTGGTTGCGTGATAATAAAGCAGGTGACCTAATTAAAAACAATGTTGAGGTTCAGTTTGGTCGTAATGAAGATGATGATTGCAATGCTTTTGCAAAGGAGCTTGCTGATCGGAAAATTTATTACAAACGCAGTATCGGCGTTCATCCAGGATCTTTAAACTCTTTTATTAAAGAGCGGATGAGTGACGGGAAGGAAGTCCCCCATGATCTGTTTAAAGTTTATACAGGTCGCAGAGCTAAAATTAGGAGATAAAAATGGCTAAAGAAGTTGCGAAGAAAAAATCTACAAACATAGTTGAGTTTGATCAGGAGCTACTGCTTGCTGATAGTGGTGCAGGATTAGAGGGCATGACCTCAGAAGATTTTATGATCCCTCGAATAACAATCCTTCAACAAATGTCACCAGCCGTAAATAAACGTGATGGGGCGTATGTAGAGGGAGCTGATCCAGGACACATCTTAGATAATGTTGCACGACAAGCAGTTGATGGCGAGGTTGGAATTACAGTTGTGCCAGTCTCTTATCGGCGTTCACACATTGAGTGGAAAAAAGACCGTGGTGGATTTGTTCGTGATCATGGTTCAGATCCTGGAATCCTTGAAGGATGTTCTCGGGGAGACCGTGGTGAGTATCTAAGTTTCGATGGCAATGAAATAGTGCCAACAGCAGAATATTATGTTTTTGTTGTTGAAGAAGATGGGAGCTTTTCTCCTGCACTTTTATCAATGTCTAAGAGCCAGCTAAAAAAAGCAAGACGCTGGAACTCAATGATCAGCAAATTGCAAGTTCCTCATCCAACTGACGACACACAAAAGTTTTCGCCAGCGATGTTTTGGAATGCATATAAGCTTACAACAGTCCCAGAGGAAAATGACCAAGGCTCTTGGTTCAACTGGGATATAGAAATGATGTATGATGCAAACAGCGGTGGCATAATACAAAACATAAAAACAGGACGTGACATCTATCTTGCTGCAAGGGATTTTAAAGATCAGGTCAACAAAGGTGAAGTGAAAGTTTCGCCAGACACTGAAGAAGATCCCGACACAATGTAGTAAAAATTAGAGAGGGAGGTTCGCCCTCCCTCTTTTTTTAGAAAGGAATAAGATGTCAGATATCCAAAGATTCATGAAATTATTTCAAGGATACTCACTAGCCCATGGCCAGTACCGAGTACAAAAGCACGAGGCAGATGGCAAGCTCTCAGGCAGAGCCGTAACAGTAAGTGAACCAGCAACCGAGAAACATTTTAGCCACCATCTAAAAGGTGGTGAATATATCCTCGGCATCATAATGTTGAAGGATGATAACAGTTGCAACTTTGGTGTTATTGATATTGATATTCGTGGTGAAGTAAAATTAAAAGACACCCTCCAAGAGTTAGAAAAGAAAATAAGAAAAACTCCCCTAGTAATGTGCCGATCAAAATCAGGCGGTGCACATCTTTATTTATTTTGTGAACCATCAATTGCTGCAATTGATATGGTGGCAAAGCTTAATGAATTTGCAGCTGGTTTAGGTTATGGTGGGGCAGAAATATTTCCTAAACAAATATCTCGTGCTAATGAAATGGACAGAGGCAACTGGATTAATTTATGTTACTGGGATGGAGACAAAAGTGATCGCCATGCAATACACATGGGACAAAAACTTTCTTTAACAAAATTTTTAAACTTAGCAGAGAAAAAGAAAACGAGTTATGAAAAATTAGAAAAATACAAACCAGACTTAGTTAATCAGTTTGAGGATGGGCCACCATGCTTACAGCACATAATGACAATGGGCTTCCCTGAAGGTGGACGAAACATTTCTCTGTTCAATGTAGGCGTTTATTACAGAAAGAAAAATCCAGACGACTGGCAAGAAGATCTTATGAAATTTAATTATGAAAATGTCAGCGAGCCTTTACCATCCTCTGAGGTCAATGCATTAGTAAAAGGTGTGTCAAAAAAAGATTATGCTTACACATGCAAACAATCTCCACTTTGTAACTACTGTGAAAAAAGCAAATGCATCAAACGTGAGTTTGGCATTGGTGGTTTTGGAGGTGGACAACTAATAGAAATAGATGCCATAACAAAATATGAAACAGAAAATAAACAATCTGTCCGCTGGTACATAGACATTGGTGGAGAGCGAATTGAAGTAACAACACCCCAACTCTTAGACCAACGCCAATTGCAAAAGCTCTGTGTTGAAAAATTAAATAAATGCCCCAGCACAATGCCAGCTCAAACATGGGAACGTAGGATCAATGAACTATTAAGTTCAGTTGAAATTATTATTGATCCTGATGATGCCTCGCCAAAAGGTCAATTTGAAAAGATGCTTGATTCATTTTTAACAGGCAAGGTGCAAGCTCGTCATCGTGATGAGATGATGAATGGTAAACCATGGCACGAAGCAGATGAAGCTAAAGTTTATTTCCGCAGTGAAGATTTATTTATATATTTAGAAAGCCGAAGGTTTCGCTATCCATCTCAGCATCAAGTTTGGTCTTGGCTAAGATCAAGTGGTGGCGATAGAAAAACCTTTCGCATAAAATCAAAACCAGTTAAAGTATGGTCAGTCCCTGCACCACAATTCTACGATGAGGAAGAGCTTGACATTCCAAGTTCAGTTGGTGAGGATTTTTAATAACAAAAAATGAGGCTAACAATGAGTCCAGTGGAGTTCCAAAGAGAAGAAGACATAAAAGCAGTTTACAAAAGGATTTGTAATTTAACACCAAAGAAGGCTTATGAATTTGTAAATGGAGTTCGGTATTTAATTATGGGTCCAGGATCTAGTTTTTCAGCAAATCAACTAGAGGTTATAAGAGAGCTTTTAAACATTACAAATTTTTTAGCAGTAGGCAATAGACTTGAGAAAGGAAACAAAAAAGATGAGGCACGTTCAAATTATTCTTGGCCCACCAGGAACAGGGAAGACGACAACTCTTCTTAGGATCGTTGAAGATGCAATAAAAAGAGGAATCCCTCCAGAAAGGATTGCATATTTAGCTTTTACTCGTAAAGCAGCAAATGAAGCTCAAGAAAGGGCAATGGTGCAATTTGACTTGGATGAGAAAAGGTTTCCATATTTTAGAACTCTTCATTCTTTAGCATTTAAACAACTCGGACTTCAACGTGATGAAGTAATGACAAATGTTCATTACCGAAAACTTGGTCGTGCACTCGGCGTTGAGTTTAAAGGCATTTACGATGAAGATTTAGGAATTCACACAGGTGATGGCCTCGGAGACAAATGCTCAAGAGTAGAGTCTTTGGCCAGAGTTGGCCTTCGTTCGATTGAAGACCAATACAACACAACCAATATAAATGATTTAACTTTGCATGCTGTTAAGCAATATGGTGCATCTTTGCGCAAGTATAAAAGTGAGAATGGTTTGCTAGATTTTACTGACATGCTTGATCAATACAACGCACCTTTGCCTGTTGATATTTGTATATTTGATGAGGCTCAAGACCTTTCTTCATTGCAATATCGGATGGCGATAACTGCAGCATCTGAAGCATCAGAAGTTTACATCGCTGGAGATGACGACCAAGCTATCTTTGGATGGGCAGGGGCAGATGTAAATAAATTTTTAAGCTTACAAGGAGACAAAAGAGTTCTCCCCCAAAGTTATCGTGTCCCAAGGTCAGTCCACAAATTAGCTCTACCAATTTTAAGTAGGATTAAAAATAGATATGCCAAACCTTGGTCTGCTAAAACTGACGAGGGCAGTGTTGAGTATGTTGCAGACGAGCAACAAATTGATTTCTCTGGCGAGGGAACATGGATGTGTTTGAGTCGTTCTAAATATATGTTGTACAGATTAAAACAATCAGCTCGCCAACAAGGCTTGGCATATTCTTATAATGGGAAAAATTCTTTAGAGTCTGAAGAGACTCGTGCAATTGTTAGTTGGGAGAAACTTCGCAAGGCAAGCTCAATATCATTTTATGAAGCAAAGAACATGGTTCAATTTTTTGACTTCAATGTCAAATTAGAAAAGAAAGAAAGTTACAATATAGAAGATGTGGGTCTGCCCAAAGCAGCATGTGATCAAGACTGGATGGCAATGTTGAGAGGTATTGCCGCAGATGAAAGAGAATATCTTAGGTCTGTTTTGCGCAATGGAGAAAAATTTTACGACAAACCTAGAATATCAATATCAACAATTCACCAATCTAAAGGTGGTGAAGCTGACAATGTTGTGTTGTTAACAGACATGGGCAGATTGTCTTGGGAGAATTCACACTCCGATGAAGAGAACAGGGTCTGGTATGTTGCAGCAACTCGTGCTCGTGAAAATTTATATGTTGTCAGGCCAAGAGGATTCAGACATTATGTTATATAAATCATTGAAAAATAATAAAAACAAAATGCTTTACTTTTCTCAACAGATAAAGTACAATATATACATATTGAGAAAGGAAAAAAATAAATGATAAATATTTATGAAGTTTACGAGAC
>TARA_R110002012_G_scaffold23597_15_pt1 | contig 14969 bp, 15 predicted proteins | sample TARA_R110002012 | Tara Oceans TARA_R110002012 (sample SAMEA4396515) | marine metagenome | biome: Westerlies Biome; feature: [DCM] deep chlorophyll maximum layer (ENVO:01000326); material: water (ENVO:00002006), including particulate matter (ENVO:01000060) such as... | depth 40 m
CGCGTCACGCTGTACGACCGGCCTGGAACGCTGGCCGAAATGGCAGGCATCTTCGCGCAGAACCATGTCAATGTGACCAGCCTCGAGCAGACCCAGCTCGACCATCCCTTCACCACTTACGAAATCGACCTCGAAGTGCAGGACGTGCCGCATCTTACGCGCATTCTCAGCGCGCTCAGGGCCAGCGATTCGATCGCGCAGGCCGAACGCGTATGACCGGCGTGCTGGGCATCGACCATGTCCAGCTGGCCATGCCGCATGGCGGGGAACCGCATGCGCGGCGCTTCTGGGTCGATCTGATGGGGCTGGAAGAGGTCGCCAAGCCCGCCCAGCTCGCGGTCAATGGCGGTTGCTGGTTCGAAAGCGGCCAGGTGGCGATCCATTGCGGGGTGGAGGATGCCTTCCTGCCCGCGCGCCGCGCGCACCCCGCGCTGATCGTCGGCGACCTCGCCGCGCTGGTCGCGCGGCTGGGCGAAGCGGGTATCCGATTCAAGCCGGGCAAGCCGCTCGAAGGCTATGTGCGCGGGGATATCGCCGACCCCTTCGACAATCGCATCGAATTGATGCAGCGGGTCTAGAGCGGGAGCAGCGTTACTGCGACCGGGTCACCCTCGGTGATCGCTTCCGCCTTGCGCACCGCTGCCTTGACCGGCAGCAGCCAGCCGCCCTCGTCGCGCGGGAAGCAGGAGGTCTGCCATAGGGTTGCGCCGATGCGCGCCTCGACCTTGAGCGAGCGGAAACCGCGCTGGCCGCCCAGTTCGAGCCGCCGCATCGCTTCGGTTGCCGACAGCTTCTCGCCTTCCTCACCGTCGATGGTCACGAAGAACCAGCTGACGCCGTTCTTCGCGGTCCAGCGCCACAAGGGCGCCACGACGGATACGCTCTCGCTCAATCGGCTACCCGGCGCACGGGGACGGGGATGTTGCAGATGTCCGCGCCGCCTGCCGGATGGATGAAGAACGGATCGCGGCGATTGGCACGCGCATCGGCATAGCGCGCGAATGTCTCGCTCTCGGTCGAGAGATATTCGAAGGCGGGGCGTGTTTGTTGGCCTACCGCTTCGCTGCTTGATGCCGGGTCGCCCTCGGGCAAATCGCTGGCAACGCGCACGGAGAGGATTGGCGTGCGCTTGTCCGATTCCTCGGTGGTGTAGAAGCCCAGCGCGCCCGAGCCACGTGGGAGCGAGGATAGATGTTCCATCCCGTCCACGATGCGCCCGACCAACGCGATATTGCGATCGAGATGGCGCGGCGCATGGCCTATTACCGTATAGAGTTCCGCGCCCGATCCCGTGTCGGGCGACATCCCGCGGCCTACACCGACCATGCCGTAGCAGTGGACGGGCCAGAATTCTTCGTCACGCCCCCCAATTGGCCAACCCTGTGTGAATGCGGCAAACTGGGAGTAACGATCTGCTAGGGCTCGTCTCGCCTCAGGGGTCTGTATGGGTTCGGGCTCCGCCATCAATGCATCAACGTTGACCCCAGCTGCGATCAGGCCGGACATCGTCGCCGAGCCCTGCAATTCGCGCTTTATCGATGATGCGGGGGGGACAAAAGAGGGGGCCGTATACTCAGCTTCTCCCATCACCTCGAGCCCTTCTGGCAACGGCTTCGCCGCCCCATCTGCCTCGGGATTGTCGTAATTCGGATCGCCCCACTGGACGACGTAATTGTCCTGCACGCGGTTGATGGTGATGCCGTCATACCATTCGGCGCGGGCGAGTGTGCGGATGTTCTCCACCCAACCCTGACTGAAGGGCGCGGGCATCAACTGGATCACCACCTTGCGCTCGCTCCCGTCGACTGCGGGGGCGAGCGTCATTACTAGCAGGTCCTCTGCCGCGATATCGATCCATTCTCCGGCAGGCGCCTGCGCGACGATCTCGCCCGGCGAGGGCGGCGGGGCTTCGTCCTGCGCCTGTGCGGGGACGGCGAGCGCAAGCAGCGCGGCGAGGGGGAGAAGCGATCTAGCCATGGAAGAAGGGGTGCCATCCGCCCGCATAAAACAAAAGCCCCCTCTCGCACATTGAAGGGGCGGGAGGGGGCTTCGAGACGGTGTTCGCAGGGGATGCCTGATCCGCGCAGCACCGTCGTTGAACCGGCTTGTACCACGAAAAACGCCTGCCCGACCATCCCGGTTCCGCAGCGGCTTGCGATTCCCCCGCAGCGCCGCTAGACGCGCGCCTTCTTGTCAGCCCAATCGCTTCACGGTTTGAGCGCTGGGGTCGAGTTCTCCGGATCGCGGTCTCGATGAACGCGAAGCGCGGTGGGCCGGACAGGAATGCGGAGCAGTGGCCGAGTGGTCGAAGGCGCACGCCTGGAAAGTGTGTATACGGTAACCCCGTATCGAGGGTTCGAATCCCTCCTGCTCCGCCACTATTCAAGTACCTGATCTTGGGTAGTTTTTTGTCCGTCGAAAACTGCGGGGTTCCGCGCCATTTGCGCACTCGGTCCGGTCTGCAGAGAGCCACTGCCGAGCGCGTGCACGGCCAATTTGACTACCTTTCTCTGCAGGCAATTCGGCCAGACCGGAATGGGGTAAGGACCCGGCCCTGCAAAGTAGGCTCGCACGAAGAGCGGCGCCGAAGCGCCGCGGTGAGTTTGGAGTTGGTGCGATCGCGCTACATGTTGAAGTAGGCGAGCTGCTCGTCCCATCGTGTCGGGAGATCGGCGGCCCGCAAGGTCGCTGCCGTGATCGTGATCGACTGCGATCCAGAGAGGATGGCATCGACGATGGCCGGGGCGAGGAAGTTGAGCCGCACTACCCGCGATATCCACGAGTCGTTGACCATCTCCTCGCGGGCGATGGTGGCGATGTCAGTTTCTCCGCTCGAAAGGCGAGCCCACCATTTGCGCGCGCGGACCAGGAGTTGGACGAGGCCGGGATCAGCGGTTGCGAGTACCGCGGGCTTGCCATCTGCATGGACGAGCCGCAACGCGCGTCCGCTGCGGTTAAGCTGCACCCTCGACTTCAGTACGATGCGGCAAGGCTCTTCGGCTGCATATCCTAGCCGAGCCTGTAGTGCCGGGCCGCTGAGCACAATCTCGATTACGCTCGCTGTGACTACGATCTGTTCTACCAGCTCGTTCCCCAGGCGCCGGTCCTTGGATGAGACTTGTTCGGCAAGCTCGCCACATGTCCGGTTGATCGATGGCAGTCTCGCGGCCTCGATCGGTAGGTCAGCATCCACTAGTAGAGTGATCGGGTCGCGCAGCGCCTCGGCCACGCGTTTCGTTACCGCGCCTTCGAGTTCGCGCGCGGGAATACGGATGCCCGTTTCGCTTGGCTCGTCTCCGGCGTGTTGCAGCGATCGACTGACGTAGTAGCGGTAGCGCACGTTGCCTTTGCATGCATGGCTCGCGACCAGCGGCTCGCGGGTCTCGTCGAAGACAGATCCAGCGAGCAGGCTTGGTGAGCTTGTCCGGGACTTGCGCTCCTCGCCTTGCAGGTTGGCCGCTAGCATGGCCTGGTACACGGTCCCATGTCGCCCGATCGACAATGGCATCGTGCCTGCCATTATAAACCTGCCCCTTGTGGTGGATCTCGCCGAGGTAGACCGGGTTGGCGAGCAACTTGTAGATCTGGCCGCGCGTAAGTGGTCCGCCCCCAATCTCCCTGCCGGTCGGAAGTATGCGGCGCGGCGCATGGATTTGATTCTCGCGCATCTGTCCGGCGACCAGCCGAACATTCCCCAGTTCGAGGTATCGCGCGAAGACCTCTCTTACGAACGCTGCATGGTTCTCGACGACCTTGAGGCTGCGACCGTCGGGCTCGTATCGTCCCGCTTGTCGCGCTCGATCGTGTGCCCCTTCCTCTTCAGCCCGGTCAGCGCTGCGCGCGTGGTGTGCGGTAACCAGCCCGTGATCGTCGTACTTGCCGTGCGGGAATGCACGAAGCTCGTTCCGGAAGTCGTCGAGCCAGAGCGCCTCTCGTGGCAACAGAAATCGTCCTGATTCTACTTCCGCGATGCAGGCATTGAACCGGTCTTCTTTACTGGCCACGGGGGTGGCCGCAATTGGACGCAACCTATTCGTCGCGCGGAGCTCTTGGAGCAGTGCATGCCCGCTACCTGCCTTTTCAATGATGACCCGGTCGGCACGGTATCGTCGGCTGAGATCCTGGACCGCGCGGAAGAGGTCGGGATAGTCGAGCCGTTTGCGGAGCACGTCGAGGAGGTACCATTGCCTCTCGTGGCGCTCGAAGCCCCAGGTCGTGCAAACCGAGAAATCGCTGATCGGTGCCGCGCTCATTCCGGTGTCCCAGCTCTGCACCACCTTGAGGAAGTCATGCCGTTCCGGAGGTTCATCGTAGGTCCCGAACCACTCGAGCCGGATCATGTTGCCCTCGGCGGTAACGGGCTCCTGCTGGTACTGCGAAGAGAAGACCACCGGGCCGAGATCACGACGCAACCGATCAAGCGTCGCGCGGTTTTCCCGGGAAGGGTTGAGCAGGTCGCCGATTGATCGATGGTGTGACCGTCCCCTCCCGGTCGCGATGCGCTCCTCCTTCTCGGCAATGGCGGGAAGGTTGAGGTGCCTATATCCCTTCTCGAACATGTAGGCGGGCAGGTCATCCTCGTGGAGGCGTTGCTGAATCGAGATGATACGTCCCGTTGCCTTGTTGTTGAGGCGGCTCAGCAAGGTGTTGTCGAACCAGTCGCGCAGGTTCTGCCGTTCGACAGCGCTCTTTGCCTCGTCGGCCTTCATGCAATCATCGACGATGATGATGTCGGCTCCAAAGCCCGTGATTGAGCCCTGTACCGAGACAGCCTTACGCACGCCGCCTGCCGTCGTCTCGATTTCCAGGGCGCGGTTGCCGCGATCGCTTATGCGGGTGTCCGGAAAATCCTTCCGGTACCACTCGCTTTCCATGAGCGTACGGGTCTGGTTCGAATGGTGCCGAGCGAGGTCCTGGCTGTAACTCGCCACCATGATCTTGGCTTTTGGCTCGTGCCCGCTTGCCATGCGTTGCCATGCGCTCGAGATTATAGGCCGCTCTCGTTGTCCAGCTTTCGGATTTCGCGCTCGCTTCGAGCGAGGCGAGAACCTCGTCAGCGACGCCCGCTTCCTCGGCAGCAGCGATCATCTCATAGGTCAGGGCCTCCACCCCCTTGACCATCACCGACCGGATCAATTTGATTGTAGAGGCGCGGCCAACCTCGCTGCCGACGATGCTGGTGTTTGCAAACCCTAGTGCTTGCAGCGCGTCCTGCGCATCCGCGGCGCACGCCCCTGCCAGCAGGACCGGGACCTCCAGCCGGGCGGGATGGACCGGAGCCAGGATGGCAGCATCGACATATTTCGCGCCATGCTGCTCGATGACTTTGGCTGCTTCCCGTTTGGTGTCCGGGGCCACGGAGTTCATATCGATCCAGACGGCTCCGCGATCCAGCATCGGCGCACAGGTTTGGGCGGCCTCCAGCGCGGCATCGGCGGTGACCAGCGAGAGCACCAGCCGCGCATTCTGGAGCGCTGCCTGCGGATCGCTCGACGGCATGACAAGCGTTCGCGCCATCGCATCGCGGCGGCCTGGATCGATATCGAAGGCGCGCGCCTTCTCGCCCCAGCACGCGGCTGCGGCAAAGGTGCCCGCAGCTTCGCCAAAACCGATGAGAGTCAGTGCGGTATCCATTACAGGAGCATGGGGGCGTCCTGTCGCGCCGACTAATGAATAGACCGGCCAAGCGATAAGTTTTTACGAATAGGCAAATGCGGTTTCGCGGAGGATTGCATGCATGGCCCGCCGCGCAGCCGTAGGCTTCCAGTCGCGCCGCGTTGTGATCCCGATGGTACGGGCAACTTCGACCGGCGGTGCAATGGAACTGATCAATCCGCTTTCGATTTCCACGCGCAGCTGGTCGGGCGACAGGAGCGAGAGCATGTCGGTTTCGAGTAGCAGTTCGCGGATCGTGAGAACCGAACCGCACTCGATGTGGACTTGCGGTTCCGGGCGCCCGCCGTCACCGATCATGTCCTCCCAATACCGCCGCAGCGGCGTATCCCTGGACGGGAGCACCCAGGGATAATCGTGAAGGGTCCCGTCACAGACATCAGCCACCGCCGCGACCGGATGGCCGGCGCGCATGACGATCTGCGGGCGGTCGGTGAACGACACCTCCTGGGCCAGGTCTTCGGAGTTATCGTCCGGACGGAGCGCTCCGAGCAGGAGGTCGATTTCGCCGTCGCGCAAGGGACCGGCCAGTTCCGCATAACTGCCTTCGAGGACGGCAATCTCGACACTCGGGTGATGCTTGGTGAACTGCAAGATCGCGCGCGGCAGCCAGCGCGCGCGTGACAGCGGCATCGCGCCGATCACGACACGGCCCCCAGCCCTGCCTGTCCAAACCGCGACTTCCGACAATCCGTTGCGCAGTTCCGCTTGGGCGAGGCTGAAATTGCGCGCTCGCATCGCTCCCTTGCTTGTAAGCGCAAGATAGCGTCCACGCCGTTCGACCAGCCTCTCTCCCAAGGCGACTGACAGATCGGCAACCGCCCGGTGCAGCGATGCTGCCGAAACGCCGACAAGCTGTGCCGCTGCCGAATAGCTACCCGTTCGGGCTAGCGCGATATAGGCCCTCATCTGGGTGGCGGTCACGCGGGGCGAGCCGATCAAATCGAGAGCGGCCCGGGCGCGCTCGGCCAGTGACAGGGCCGGCTGCGTCGGCTTCATTCCGCCCGGTTCCCGGTGGAACAGGCGGCAGTCGAGTTCCGCTTCGAGGCGAGCAATCGCCTGGGTAAGGGCAGGCTGGGTCAGATTGACCGATCTTGCCGCCGCCGTGACCGTGCCATGCTCGACCGTTGCAGCCAGCGCTGCCAGATGCCGGATATTCGGGAGCCGTTCGATCACCCGGCTGGATTAGCAAAAACTTATGCGTCGGCAAAGCTTCCCATTGGCAAGGTGGAAGCGGCCGGCGCAAGCGAGGGCGGAAGGAGATTGCGATGGGTGTCGTCGTGCAGAAGATCGAGCGGGCCGACCGCGACGTGATTGACGGCCTCGCGGCTTGCGGGGTCGCCACGGTTCACGAGGCGCAGGGGCGCAAGGGCCTGCTCGCAAGCTACATGCGCCCGATCTATGCGGGGGCGAGAATTGCCGGGAGCGCGGTGACGATCAGCGCGCCGCCGGGCGACAACTGGATGGTCCATGTCGCGATCGAACAATTGCAGGAAAGCGATGTCCTGCTGCTGGCCCCTACCAGCCCTTGCGAAGATGGATACTTCGGAGACCTCCTGGCAACGAGTGCAATGGCACGCGGCTGCCGCGGACTGATCATCGATGCGGGTGTGCGCGATCTGCGTGACCTGACCGAAATGGGCTTCCCGGTCTGGTCCAAGGCGGTGTTTGCGCAGGGTACGGTCAAGAACACGCTCGGCAGCGTCAACGTGCCTGTCGTATGCGCGGGCGCACATGTCGAAGCGGGCGATGTGATCGTGGCTGATGATGACGGCGTCTGCGTGGTGAAACGGTCGGAAGCGGCGGATGTGCTCGAAAAGGCGCGTGCCCGCGAAGCGAATGAAGAGGAAAAACGCCAGCGGCTTGCCAAGGGCGAACTTGGCCTCGACATGTACAAGATGCGCGAACGGCTCGAAGCCGAAGGCCTGCGGTACATCTGATGCAATCGAGTGCGCCGGTGATGTGGATGCGCGGCGGGACGTCGAAGGGTGGCTATTTCCTGTCCGGCGATCTTCCCGCCGACGCGGACGAACGCGATGCGTTCCTGCTGCGCGCCATGGGCAGCCCCGATCCGCGTCAGATCGACGGGATGGGCGGGGCCGACCCGCTCACGAGCAAGGTCGCGGTCGTAGGGAAGTCCAACCGCGAAGGGGTAGATGTCGACTATCTGTTCCTCCAGGTTTTTGTCGACCAGGCTCTCGTTTCGGATCAGCAGAACTGCGGCAATATCCTTGCCGGGGTTGGCCCATTCGCGATCGAACGCGGTTTGGTGGGACCAGGCGGCGACGAAACCCGCGTTACGATCTACATGGAAAATACCGGGCAGGTCGCAGTGGCGACGGTTCAGACGCCCGGCGGCGTGGTCAGCTATACCGGCGATGCCGCGATCGATGGTGTGCCCGGTACCCACGCTCCCGTTCCGGTCGAGTTTCGCGATACCGCCGGATCCAGTTGCGGCGCCCTGCTGCCAACCGGCAATCCCGTCGACATGATCGAGGGGGTGGCCTGCACCCTGATCGACAACGGGATGCCTTGCGTCGTGTTCAGCGCGGAAGATGTCGGGGCGAGCGGGTATGAAAGCCGTGACGAGCTCGAAAGCGACGCCTTCGCTTCCGTTCGCCAGCGGATCGAAGCGATCCGGCTCGCGGCAGGGCCGCTGATGAACCTTGGCGATGTGACCGAGAAGACCGTTCCCAAGATGACCTTGGTCGCCCCGCCGCGGAAAGCGGGGGCAATTACAGCCCGGACGTTCATTCCGCACCGGGCGCATGCCTCGATCGGGGTGCTCGGCGCAGTGACCGTGGCGACCGCCTGTCTGGTGGAGGGCTCGCCTGCGCATGCCGCCGCGGTCATTCCTGCAGGCAGGAAGAAGCGCCTCGGTATCGAGCATCCAACTGGCGAACTCAGCTGCCTGCTTGAAACCGACGACGCTGGCGCGGTGTGCAGTGCGGCGCTTTTGCGGACCGCGCGCAAGCTCATGGATGGAGAAGTCTTTGCCTGACCGGATCACCAGCTGGCACCCGCATCCGTCCAAGCCGAAATACACTCCGCCGCCCGGCGCGGTCGATGCGCATTGTCACGTCTTTGGCCCGATGGCGCAGTTCCCCTTCAGCGCGAAGGCAAAATACCTGCCGGAAGATGCAGGCGCCGACATGTTGTTCGCTCTGCGCGATCATCTTGGCTTCTCGCGCAACGTGATCGTCCAGCCGAGCTGCCACGGGACCGACAATTCGGCGACATTGAACGCGATCGCAAAGTCCGAAGGCAGGGCCCGCGGCGTCGCGGTGGTCGAACCCGGGATTTCCAGGGAGGACCTGCATGTCCTCCACGAGGGCGGTATTCGCGGGATCCGGTTCAACTTCCTCAAGCGGCTGGTCGACACTGCCCCGCGCGACGATCTCCTCGAGGTTGCGCGCCGGCTGCCCTCTGGCTGGCATGTGGTCATCTATTTCGAGGCCGAATTGCTGGATGAATTGCGGCCGTTCATTGACGCGATCCCGGTCCCTGTAGTGATCGACCACATGGGACGCCCCGATGTCTCGCAAGGACCCCAGGGTCCCGACATGCGTGCCTTCCGCGCATTGCTCGATAGCCGCGCCGATATCTGGTTCAAGCCGACATGTCCTGACCGGCTCGATGCGGTGAAGGATGGCGGACAAGGCGACCCGTGGGAAGGTTTTGCTGCGGCCGTCGCGCCGCTTGTGGCCGATTATCCCGATCGGTGCATCTGGGGTACCGACTGGCCCCATCCCAACATGCAGGACGAAATCCCCGACGACGGCCATCTGGTCGATATGATCCCCAGGATAGCTCCGGGCGGGCTGCTCCAGCAAAAGCTGCTGATTGACAATCCGATGCACCTCTACTGGTCAGGCTGAAACGCGGCCCTAGCCCAGCCTGAACTCCTGAACTGCGCGGGATACGCTAGCGCACAGGGGTGCGATCCTGCTCTGAGCGGGAACTCTTGGAATACTTTTTCTGACCGACCTCAACCGGTCGCTGCGCAGCGTGGAGGCGCTGGGCGACGTGCCCCGCATCGTCATCCCGTCGAGCTTTGACGGATATCGCGATCGAAGGCTGGTTGGCCGTGCCGCACGGATATCGTCCCCGCCCATCCGGTTGTACTAAAGTCGATACGGCCAAATGGCGCCAGTCGTGCTATCCTGGCTCGATGGTCAGCGAGCTGAGCGATATCCGGTCTTTTCTCGAGCACACGGCCCCGTTCGACGCACTCGACCGCGACACGCTGGTCTCTGCCGTACGCCGGGTGACGGTTCGGTACTACCGCTCCGGGGAGGAAATCCTGGCGAGCGGCGGGCACAATGAACATCTCTACATCGTGCGTTCGGGATCGGTCGAACTGCGGCTTGCGGGAGACGATCTGACGGCGCATCTCGATGCGGGAAGCTGCTTTGCCTTTCCCTCGCTGCTGCGCGGGGGCGAGGTGCGCAATACGACCGTCGCGCTGGAGGACACGCTCGCCTATCTCTTGCCGGGGGACCTTTTTCGCGAGCTGCGCCAGAAATCGACCGCCTTTCGCGAATTCTTTGCCGAGAACGAGAGCGCGCGCATCCGCAATGCCGTGCGCGACCTGAAGAGCAGGCACTCCAGCCTGCTCGGACAGCGCAGTATCCGGGAACTCCTTACGCATCGCCGACCGGTATCCTGCAATCCGGATACGCTTGTTTCCGATGCCGCCACGCTGATGAGCCACCACGATGTGAGCACGCTGGCGATTTGCACAAACGACAAGCTGGTCGGGATCTTCACCGACAAGGACCTGCGCAACCGGGTTGTCGCGACGGGGCGCAGTTTCGATACGCCTATCAGCGCCGTCATGACCCCGGCGCCATGTACGCTGCCCGAAAGTGCGAATATCTCGGAGGCCATGGCGATGATGGCCGCCGGCGGGTTTCGCCATATACCCCTGCTTGGCCCGGACGGGGAGTTGTTCGCCATCTTGAGCGCGACCGACATCCTGGCCCACCTCGGCGACAGCGCGATCGACACGGGCATGCTCGTCGCACGAGCGGCAACGCCGGAGGCGCTGGTCGCCGCGGCCGAGCGTATTCCCGAAGGCTTCACGCGGATGGATGCGGGCGGCTTTCACGCCGAGCACACCATGCGCTTCACCTCCGCGCTGGGCGAGGCGGTGCATCGGCGTGCGGCAGAACTGGCCGAGGCGGAGCTTGGTCCCCCACCTGTCCCCTATGCGCTGATGGTTTTCGGTTCGCTGGCGAGGGGCGAACAATTGGTCGGGTCCGACCAGGACAATGGTCTCGTGATCGACGACCGGGTCGATGCGGCTGGCCGGGCCTATTTCGAAGCGCTGGGCACGCGCATTTCCGATACGCTGCACCAGGCGGGCTTCGTTTACTGCAATGGCGGGATCATGGCGCGCAATGCCGACCAGCGGCTGACCTTGGGTGAATGGCAATCGCGTTACGACGACTGGATCGACAATCCCGACGAGGACAAGATCCTGCGCGCGACGATCTTCTTCGACATGCGCGTGGTCCATGGCAGGCTCGAGGTGGAACGCGACTTGCGGGGCTATGTCCTCGAGAAAGTCGCGAGCAACCGGCTGTTCCTGAGCTACCTCGCGCGCGATGCGCAGCGCAGCCGCATTCCGCTCGGCATCTTCCGCAATCTCGTGCTGGAAAAAACCGCCGACGGGACCAAGGGCTTCGATGCCAAGGCACAGGCCATCCTGCCGTTGATCGCGATCGCGCGCACTTTCGCCCTGTCCGAAGGCATATCCGCGGTCGGCACGCTCGAAAGGCTCGCTGCGCTGGCCGCAGCGGGGCGGATGGCGAAGGGCGATGCGGAAAGTCTCAAGGATGCGTTCCTGCTCGTCAACGAGCTGCGGATTGCGCATCAGGCGGCGCAGCTTCGCCGGGGCAAAGCGCCGGACAATGTCATCGACCCCGCCTCGCTCTCTCCGCTCGAGCGGGACTATCTCAAGGATGCATTCTCGGTAATTCGCGGCGGGCTGGAATCGCTCAAGCGCAATTTGGCGGGCGGCATTGCGTGAGGCGCTGCGGTCGTGGCGCTTCGCGCGCGGGCTCAAAGCCTGCGCGGCCAGGGGCGATGCGCTGCTCGCGCATTATGCGCAGGCCGACTGGCCCGATGCCGACACACCCATCGGCGATGCATCCTTGCTCGCGCTCGATTTCGAGCTCGATGGTCTCGCAGGCGATGCGCATGTGCTGCAGGCCGGTTGGCTGGTCTTCGACGTGCGCGGGATCGATCTCGGCACCGCGCGATCCTTCGACGTTAAAAGCGCTCGCAGGCTCGATGACGATGCCGTCGCGGTCCACGGGATCGGCGAACAGCGGGCGCGGGCGGGGAACAGTCTCGGCAGCGTCGTGGGCGAACTGGTCGGGGCGCTCGCGGGGCGCGTCATGGTCGCGCATGGTGCGTCGATCGAACGCGGGGTGATCGCCCGCGTGACCCGGGCGCACTTCGGCATCGCGCTCCCGGTCCGGTCGATCTGCACGCTGGCGCTCGAGCGCAGGCTCAATCCCAACCTCGTCGGCAGCGGGGCATATCGTCTCGCGGCAACCCGCGCGCGGTACGGCCTGCCCGCCTACAGCCAGCACGACGCGCTGTCCGATGCGCTGGCAGCCGGCGAGTTGCTGCTGGCGCAGCTCTCGCGCATGCCCACGGACACCCGCCTCGGCCGCCTGGAGGCGCTCTAGCGCCACCCCATTAGACTTTTGTCGCGCTCGCCGCGCGGGGCGACGCGGCATAGCCTCCCTTCGCAAAGCTTCCCAATTCCTGGGCGCTTTGCACATACGAAAGGGAGGGGGATTCCATGTCCGACGAGAACGAAACCCATCAGACCAGCGAAGCGGAGGGCGCCTACTGGCGCGACAATATCCGCCTGCTGGTCACGCTGATGGCGATCTGGTTCGCCTGTTCATTCGGGGCCGGAATCCTGTTCCGCGACTTCCTCGACCAGTTCACGGTCGGCGGATATCCGCTCGGCTTCTGGTTCGCCCAGCAGGGCTCGATCTACATCTTCATTGCGCTGATCTTCTACTACGTCGTCAAGATGAGGAAGCTCGAGCGCAAATACGATCTCGACGATTGAGGAGGCGACGATGGACACGCAAACTCTGATCTATCTCTTCGTCGGCGCCAGCTTCGCCCTGTACATCGGCATCGCCCTGTGGAGCAGGGCGGGTTCGACGAAGGAATTCTATGTCGCCGGCGGCGGGGTCAACCCGGTCGTCAATGGCATGGCGACCGCGGCCGACTGGATGAGCGCGGCAAGCTTCATCTCGATGGCCGGTCTCATCGCTTTCCTCGGCTATGACGGGTCGGTCTATCTGATGGGCTGGACCGGCGGTTACGTCATGCTGGCGCTGCTGTTGGCGCCGTATCTGCGCAAGTTCGGCCAGTTTACCGTGCCCGATTTCATCGGCACGCGGTATTACTCCAACGCGGCGCGCGTCGTCGCGGTGATCTGCCTGATCTTCATCAGCTTCACTTACATCGCAGGCCAGATGCGCGGCGTGGGGATCGTGTTCTCGCGCTTCCTGGACGTGGACATCACCATGGGCGTGATCATCGGGATGGGGATCGTCTTCATTTACGCCGTGCTCGGGGGAATGAAGGGCATCACCTATACGCAGGTCGCGCAATATTGCGTGCTCATCTTCGCCTATATGGTGCCGGCCTTCTTCCTCAGCTTCATGATCACCGGCAATCCGATCCCGCAATTCGGCCTGGGTAGCCAGATCAACGACGGGTCGGGGCTATACGTGCTCCAGAAACTCAATCTGGTGCTCACCGATCTCGGCTTCGGCGAATATACCGACGGGTCGAAGAGCATGATCGATGTGTTCTGCATCACCCTGGCGCTGATGGTCGGGACCGCGGGGCTGCCGCATGTGATCGTGCGCTTCTTCACGGTCCCCAAGGCGTCCGACGCCCGCAAGTCGGCCGGCTGGGCGCTGGTGTTCATCGCGCTGCTCTACACCACCGCGCCTGCGGTGGGTGCCTTCGCCCGCCTCAACTTCATCGATACGGTGAACGAGACGAGCTATTCGGAAGCACCCGGGTGGTTCAAGAACTGGGAGCGCAACGACCTGATCGCCTTCCAAGACAAGAACGGTGACGGCGTGATGCAATATCGCAGCGGCGATGCCTTCGAAGGAGCCCCCGCCTTTGGCGAAGGCACCGGACCCTCGGGCGAGCGCGTGGTCACCAACGCGCCCGTCGCCGACAGTGCGAACGAGGTCTATGTCGACCGCGACATCATGGTCCTCGCCAACCCGGAAATCGGCAATTTGCCGGGCTGGGTCATCGCGCTGGTCGCTGCCGGGGGGCTCGCTGCGGCGCTGTCGACCGCAGCCGGCCTGTTGCTGGTGATCTCCAGCTCGGTCAGCCACGATCTGCTCAAGTCGACGTTCAAGCCCGACATATCGGAGAAAGGCGAACTGCGTGCGGCGCGTCTCGCGGCGACCGCGGCGATCGTGGTTGCAGGCTATCTCGGCATCTACCCGCCGGGCTGGGTGGCACAGGTGGTGGCATTCGCCTTCGGCCTCGCCGCAGCCAGCCTGTTCCCCGCCATCTTCATGGGCATCTTTTCGAAACGGATGAACAAGGAAGGGGCGATTGCGGGCATGGTTACGGGTCTGGCCTTCACCTTCGGCTACATCTTCTACTTCAAGCTGGCCAATCCGGCGGCGAATGTGGCGGAAAACTGGCTGTTCGGAATTTCGCCTGAAGGGATCGGCGTGGTCGGCATGGTGCTGAACTTCGGTGTCGCGATCGCGGTCTCGAAGATGACGGCGAGCCCGCCGGTCGAGATCCGCAAGCTGGTCGATTCGATCCGCGTGCCGCGCGGCGCCGGAGACGCCCACGCCCACTGACGGCCATCGGGCCGGTCGCAGGGAAGGGCGGTGCCGTCGGCGCCGCCCTTTCTTGCATGAAGCGCCAGTTGCGATAGTCTGGCAAGCGGAGGGAGACAGTCATGCTGTTCGGTGCAGCGATCATCGCGGCGACGCTCTACCTGGCGCTGCTGTTCTGGATCGCCGCGCGGCAGGACCGGCTGGCCGATGCGGGACAGGTCGTATCAGCGCGCAGGCGCGACTGGACCTACGGGCTCAGCCTCGCGGTCTATTGCACCAGCTGGACCTTCTTCGGCGGTGTGGGCTCGGCTGCGAGTTCGGGCTGGCACTACCTACCGATTTATCTCGGCCCGGTGCTGGTCTTCACTCTCGGCTTCGGGCTGGTGCGGCGCATTCTCGCGCAGGCCAAGGCGCAGCATTCCACCTCGATCGCCG
>TARA_R110002012_G_scaffold124834_2_pt1 | contig 14959 bp, 10 predicted proteins | sample TARA_R110002012 | Tara Oceans TARA_R110002012 (sample SAMEA4396515) | marine metagenome | biome: Westerlies Biome; feature: [DCM] deep chlorophyll maximum layer (ENVO:01000326); material: water (ENVO:00002006), including particulate matter (ENVO:01000060) such as... | depth 40 m
CAAAGACGAACCAAACTGTCTGCAATCTCGCGTGCAATCGCCTGAGCGTCAACGCCGCTGCGTTCTGCCGAAACTCTCAGTCCCAAAAGATCGGACTGATACCGGCGGGCGAGCACCTTCGGATCATGTCCAGTGTCAATGTCGCCAGCGAATTGAGCCTGTCGAAACAATTCTGCAAACTGCGCCTCCATCTTCAAAAGATGAAGGTTTGCTTTGCTCGCCAGCGGGTGGTTGTGCGCGTGAAGTTCGAGAAGCGTCTTGGAGAGCATACAGGCCTTTGCCGGGGCGGTATCGCTTTTGATTGCCATCTCTGGAAAGCGCTGAAGCGCGGAGATCGGGCCATGTTCCTGCGCCAGTTCCTCTAACCTTTTGGAACCATCTGACGCGTATTTGTCCATCGCAAGTTCAAACAAGGCATCCTTTGATCCGAAAGCTGCATAAAAGCTGCCCGGTTTGATCTGCAAGGCTGCTTCAAGATCCTTCAGGGACGTGCCCGCCCAACCGCGCTGCCAGAACAGGTCGCGGGCGAGGTCGATCAGTTCATCACGGTTGTGGTTCGGCTTGCGAGGCATGAGATCACCAATAGTTGAATGATTACTCAATTATATACTTGAGTGATCGCTCAATAAAGCCTAAAGCGACAGGTAGTGACAATTTAGCAAAGGATATCTGACATGACATTCCCCTCCCACGACCTTGATACCGTGCCCGAAGCTTCCAAGCCGCTTCTTGAAAAATCCCAAAAGGCCTTTGGCCGCCTGCCCGGTCTGCACAAGGTATTGGCTGAGAGCCCTCAGGCGTACGAGGCGTATCAAACCCTTCACAAGCTGTTCACCGAAACAGACTTTGACGCAGAGGAACTGACGGTTGTCTGGCAGTCGATCAATGTTGAGAATGAATGCCACTACTGCGTTCCGGCCCACACGGGCATCGCCAAGATGATGAAAGTGTCCGACGATATTTCCGACGCTCTGCGCAACGAGACGCCGTTGCCCACGGACAAGCTTGAGGCGCTTCGGACCTTTACCGTCCAGATGGTGCGCGAACGCGGAAATCTGTCCGAAGAGCAGATGAAAGCGTTCTTTGATGCAGGGTATGGCCACCGCGCTGTTCTGGACGTGATCCTCGGTCTCGCGCAGAAAACCATGTCGAATTACGTCAACCACGTCGCGGAAACGCAGGTTGATGAGGTCTTCCGTCCCCTGGCATGGCAGCGTAGCGACACACCTTTGAAGGTGTGAATTAAGAAGGGCGCGCTTGAAATATATAGCGCGCCCCCACGCGTCTTGCGGCAGCGGCCTGCGCACTCGTATGGCCGGTTGCTTCTTGATCCGGCCCCATATGGTCAAGTCTTCGGCGCATTGAAATTGTATGGAAAGTAGCCAGAGATTCTCCGCCGAAATTGAAAGAACAACAGATATGTTCCCATACCTGACAGTAAGAAACCTTTTGCTTGCTGGGCTGGCGGGCGAGGTTTCCTTTGAAATCTATGCCTGGCTTATCTCGCCAATCCTGTTCGACGTTGCCCTGGCACCGGCGAACCTCGTCATCGCTTTGACAAAAATCGCAACGGGTCTCACCCTGCCCTACCGGGCGGCTTTCGTCCTTCACTTTGCGGTTGGCGTCGTCGGTTTTTCAGCGTTTGTACTGCTCGCGCACCTGATGACCCGGACCAAGCTCATCCTCTCCGGTGCGATCGCGGGCGTGCTTTTGTGGTTTGTGGCTCAGGGCCTGCTCGCGCCGGTTGTTGGACGCACATTCATGATGGGCTTTGGTGCCTATACGCAGTCTTCCTTTGTCGGGCATGTCGGAATGGCGATGATAATAGGATACGTTTTGCTTCAATTTGAAAGCAGGCAGGCACGTTCTGCAGTTTGAGTGCGGCTTGTGACTGCGCCTGTGCGTATCGCCCTGTAAGGTTCCACGCCGACTGGTTGGTGACTGACGCAAAGCCTGCCGGTGACGCGTGAGAAGCTGGTCGGTGCCGGAAGGTGCTCAAGATGGTATTGGCCTAATGGCTCAGTGATGTTCTCTTTCCCAGTCCTTTGACGAAAAGGTTTGTTGAGGAACGAACTCGGGCAGCACGTGTTGATAAAAGAACCTAACCTACAAAAAAGGACAATGCCATGCAAAGCCACACCGCAACCGTAGATGGGATCAACATGCGTTGGGAGGAAACGGGATCGGGCGATCCTGTTATCCTCATTCACGGCATCCCGACCTGCCCGGCCCTCTGGCGCGATGTCGCACCGCTAATTAAGGGGCATCGCGTTCTTGCATGGGAAATGCCAGGCTACGGCGCATCTATTCCCGAAGCAAAGGATCGCGATATCTCGGTCTCCAAGCAGGCCGATTACCTTGTCGCCTGGATGCGCAGCCAAGGCATCGGCCGCGCGGTTCTGGCCGCACATGACCTTGGCGGCGGTGTAGCGCAAATCGCAGCGGTGCGGTATCCGGAGATGGTCAGCGGTCTACTTCTGACCAATGCGATCAGCTACGATTCCTGGCCAATCCCAATGGTGAATTTAATCGCGAAAACCGGCTCCATCGCGAAGCACGCCCCGGACAGTTCCTTCCATCAACTTCTCAAACTTATGTTCTCGAAGGGTCATGAAACCGACGCGGCAGCCGACGCGGCATTTGAAGCGCACGCGCCCCACTATGACCGCCACGGGGAAGCCGAAGCCTTCGTGCGTCAGGCCCAATCATTGGACGTAGAAGATACCAAGTCTATCGCCGGCCAGTTGTCGACGCTCAACATCCCAGCCCGCATTGTCTGGGGCGACGCCGATGAATTTCAGAAATTTGAGTATGGAGAGCGGCTTGCGAAAGACCTCGGTGCACCGCTCCGGCGCATCGAAGGCGGATTGCATTTCACGCCCGAGGATCATCCGCAGATTATTGCCGAGGAAATCAACGCGTTGCTTCAAACTGTAACTGCGGATCAAACTTGATAGCAGTCCGTTGACGGCCAGATCGCGGAATTGGCCGTTGGAGCGCCGATTGTTTTACATTTTGCGACAGCCTGATGTTTGTGCCGAACTTCAGGCTGTCTGAGGGGGCAGCAATCACCGCCAATTGGATTACGCGAACAGGTTGCGCGCACCGGGTCCAATGCTCAGGCATCCTTAGCGAGGCGTAACCCCATCATCTGCCAGCGCTGATGCGGATAAAAGAAGGTGCGGTAGCTTGCCCGCATCTGCTCTTGCGCTGTCGCACAGGAACCGCCGCGCAAAACCATCTGATTGACCATGAACTTACCATTGTATTCGCCCAAAGTACCCTCCGGTGCCTTAAAGCCGGGATAAGGCGTAAATGGGGACGCCGTCCATTCCCAGACATCTCCCCACACACCTGTCCCCGGCATCGGCCGCAAGGCACCGTCGTCAAGGAAATTGCCGCGTATCGGGTGCCGAGAAAATGCGCGCTCGTGCTCTGCTTCGGTCGGCAGCCGTGCGCCTGCCCAGCGGGCAAAGGCATCGGCCTCATAATAGCTCACATGCACAACTGGCGCATCCAGCGCGACGGGCTGCGGGCCGCGGAGGGTGAACGTCCACCACTCGTCGTCCTGCTGCCACCAGTAAAGAGGATGCGACCAGCCTTCTTTCGTGGCGACGGCGAAGCCTTCCATCAACCAATGACGCGCATCGCTGTATCCGTCCGCGTCCATAAACGCGATCCAATCCCGATTGGTGACAGCACGATCAGCGATGGCAAAGGGGTAGACGTAAACCTTATGCCGTGGGCCTTCACAGTCATAAGCAAACCCGTTTCCGTCATGGCCGATTTCGATCACCCCCCCGTCGTGGGATAACCATGTCAGCGGCACTTCGGCGGTCACCGGCATCGGCTCTGGGTCTCGGTAGACGGGCAGCAACGGATTGAACGACAAGCCGTGCAGCAGATCAGTCACCAGCAACTCTTGGTGTTGCATCTCATGGTGGCAACCCAGTTCGATCAGATCCAAAATTTCTGGTGTATTGTCTCGCTCAAGGGCAATGAGCTGCGCCATCGCCTCATCAACGTGCTCGCGGTAAGCTCTCACATCAGCATTGTCCGGTCTGCTGACAAGACCGCGACGGTCGCGTGCATGGCGCGGCCCTGCGGTGACGTAATAGCTGTTAAACAAAAACGCAAAACGGTCGTCGGGGCTCATATAATCTGGCAAGAACGGTTTAAGGATGAACTCCTCAAAGAACCATGTCGTATGCGCCAGATGCCATTTTGCAGGAGACGCATCTTCCATCGATTGCAACATCATATCTTCGGGCAGCAATGGAGACACCAACTGCGTTGTACGTGCACGGGTCCGATCAAAGAGAGTCGGTACGAAAGGCACTTCCTGTGCGACGGCGCTATTTTGGTTCACGTTACGACTACCTATCTGCGATGATCAGCCCAAGAATTTACGAGATGCAAAGCGCAAACTAAAAGAGTGCAGTTACAGCCGCATATGATTGAACTGATAAAACGCGGTACCCGTCAAAAAGTTCAATTTTAACGCAAGTCTAACTCAGTTAAGCGAGTACCGCTTATTGTGGACCAAGCTGCCCCCCACGCAATTCAAAGCAATGCGCCAATATCGGATGCGCCTGTCGGTTAGGCAGCTGGCATCGCTTTCAGATAACTGGCCTTATGTCCAAGCTTGATGGCTCATTGGTCTGCCCTCTGTTGTGAAGTCGAGTTCCCGATAAGATCACAGGATGACTGTGAACAAGGGAGATGAGAAATGGAGTATTTTGCCGGAATAGATGTATCGCTGCGGTCTTGTGCGCTTTGCATCAATGATGGCAAGGGAACCGAGCTGCTTGAGCGCGAGCCGACACGCGAGGTCAGCGACATGGCTGAGTGCCTTGGAACGCTTCCTTATCCGGTTGAACGGGGCGGCTTTGAAGCGGGCACTCTGAGCCAACATCTGTTCTTTGGCTTGACGGCAGAAGGTTTTGACGTCGTGTGCATTGAAGCACGTCAGGTCAACGCGGCGCTGTCGGCAATGCGTAGCAATACAGACAAGAATGATGCGAGTGGCATCGCTCAAGTTCTACGCACTGGTTGGTTCACGGAGGCCTTTACCCATGCAGTGCTGTTACAGCGCGTTACAGGCGGCAACCTCGAGCACCGGCGCGACGCATTTCTTCCGGAACACGCCAAACGTCGTCTAAAATCTCCGTCACAGGTGCTCTCCAACGTTACGCCGAAGGAGCACCAAAAGGCCAAGCGTCCGGAAGCTCTGGTCCGCGCGTTTCTCGAGATGGAGGCCGCAGGAATGGTCAAGCGCACAGACGCTTCCATTCAGGCAGTTCTGCCTCAAATCCAACTTCGGGCAGGGGAAATTCTTTCGATCCCGAGCGAAGGAGACACCGGAATAGCTGGTAGCAAGACGATGATTGTTCCCAGGATCAGTGCAAGCCGCCTTCGCAAGTGCGTCACCGATTTCAGCCGCCATGGTATGTCCGCTTTCTACAGTCAAAGCCCGAGCAATCGTCGCGACCGCCGCATTGGCCCCGACGAACTCGAGCTTCTTGCGAAGACCGTTCGGAATTTCTTGATTATGGAAAACCCTTCAATCTCTCAGGTAGAAGAAGATGCGCGCCATGCCTTCATTGCCGAAAACCTTCGGCGTGACGAAGCCCGCGAAAAAGATGGGTCGGGCAAATCACCTCTGATCACACCATCACGTGAAACCATCCGCCTCGAGGTCAAAAAACTTGATCCATTTGAACTCGATATAGCCCGTCTTGGGTTGGAAGAGGCCCGCAAGCGCAATGCACCGGTTGGAAAGGGCCTTGAACTCACACGGCCGCTCGAACGCGTTGAAATGGATGAATGGAAGGTCGACCTACGCTCGCTTCTGTCCGCAGGCGGCATCTGGTCAATTCTGAGCGATGAGGAAAAGACCAGCCTCGGTTTCAATGAGGACAAAAAGGTACGTTGGTGGCTGACCGCCGCTATCTGCTCGACGACGCGGTGCGTCCTTGCCATGAAGCTCTCAAGGGTTCCAAGCAAGCGCAGCGCGATCCAAACTATTGATATGATCGTACGCGACAAGGCTATCTGGGCAGATGCGGTTGGTGCACTGACGCCCTGGAACATGTCGGGCACGCCGGAATTGATCGTCACCGATTGTGGATCCGCATTCATCGATTTCGACACCCGCGTTGGGGCGACTGATCTGGGGATCAGCATCGATGCGGCACCTGCCGGGATGCCCGAGTTCAGAGCGCGGATCGAACGCTTGTTCGGTACCATGGCGAACAATTTTGCCGGGCGTTTCACGGGCCGCACGTTTAGCAATACCGTGGTGAAGGGCGACTATGACGCCGAAGCACGTGCGGCCCTGACAGCTGAAGACCTCAGCGAAGCGCTGATCAGGTGGGTCGTCGATATCTACCACCGCCGCCCTCATGCTGGACTGGACGGCGAAACGCCACTTAATTGCTGGAACAGGCTCGTCAGCCAGTATGGCGTCGCACCGATGCCTTCTGTCGGGTTGCGTCGCAAGGCACTGGGCACGCGTTTGAAGCGCACTGTGACCAAGAAGGGGATCACAGTGCTCGGCATCCGGTATCACTCGGAGGCGCTTGCGCGCTGGTTCATGCATAACTCTTCGAAAGAGGTGCGCACGCGCTGGTACTCCGAGGACATCGGCGCCCTTGCCGTCGAACTGAACGGCAAATGGATTGAAGTACCGTCTGTATTCGGAAAGTTCCGCGGCGAGCGCGCCCAGACATGGATGCTGGCAGTGCGGGAAATTCGTGCGTCAGTCGCGGCACAGAAGAAAGTAGACCAGATGGTGATCTACAAGGCGATGAACCGGATCAAGGAGATCAACAGCAACGCCATAGCGCGACAAGGACTGGTGATCGATGATTTTTCCAAGGAGCGCGTAAAATCTCTGGAGGAAGGTTTCCTCATCGGTTTGGAAATAGACGAGACACCCTGTGACGCGCAAACCAAACCTACAACGGATGGCCTCGGCTTGGATCTCTCCACCTCAACATCTGCGGACCAGCACCGCGTGCTATCTGCTAAGGGTGCCTCAGACATCAAGGCTCCGCCCGCAGAAGAGCCCGACGATGATTGGTCCTTGGAAGAAAAGTAAGTCCGCAAGATAGCCGATTTATTGAGCCCCCATAGCCTGAAACGGCTGCGGGGGCTTTTTTGTGCGCGGTTTTGAATCTCTGTTATGGAATCGCAGCCCCCACTTTTAGTAATGCTCATGTGTGAAAAATTAAGTGGCTAACCTCCAAGTGCGATACCACATGCACCCATTTTTGGGTGATAGTTATGTAATCCCATACTCATTGTGTGACGTGATCTTGATGCTGAACCCTGGTGCCTCCTGCGAGAGCGCATCGTCAGCCATGAGCTCACTTAAAGCACTCATTTTTATGCTACCAGTCTTAGTTACAAGATTAACTTGTCAATTGGGATGAACACGTCGCCAGTTTCAGCAGCGTGCCTGACTTTAAGTGAAATCGCTCGGTCAATCGCGATGCCACGCTCAAGCGCCTCATGAATATCCCGCCCATCCATGCAAATTAGACGGCGGCCACGCCCAAACCCTGTCAGTCCCACGTTAGTGAAGCCACCAAAGCTGACGAACAGGCCGCGCGCCCATGATGCTTTTTGTTCTAACTTTGAGTGGAATGCTCCAAGATCACCAACACCAACCTTTTTATTTAGCCATTTCGCTTCAAGCAGATAAGTCTCACCTTCCAACTCAAAGCTGCCATCAATTTGCTCACCCACAATTTTGAATGGGTCCCTGGCGGACAGGCGAAATGCATTAAAAAGATCTTTCAGGAATTCTTCAAATGCATACCCACGAGTATGTGCTTCAAGGTCTCGAATCGAAATCAAACGAGTTCTAAACCGATCAAATTCAATTTCATCGATCTTAGGTGCTTCGACAACGTTTACCGGCGTAGTGGCCGTGCCACCTTCCAATTTTGTTATGATCCCTGAAAACTGCCCCGATGCACGTGGGAAGGTATCGGGCACACCAGTCGGGCGGATCCCTTCTCGATACTCCCATAAGGTTCGCAACGTCCGTGCAGCAGTTTGGTCATCAACTTTGCCAAGAAAGCACTCAAGTCTTTTGCCTTTTGAGGTTCCGTTGGTGGCATATACTGGCGCATCAATATCAATGTCGAGTTCGCGAACAAAAAAATCTCGAAACGTCCTGTCGGAGAAATCCAAGACATATCCTTTTGTATCGCCTCGTAGAACTTGTTCAATCAAACTTAAATCGACAGAGCGCAAACTACTCATGGACAACTTTTCCCTTTCTTTGTCGCGCAAATACGCAAACGACCGTCAAGAAATTTGACTACTTCTTGGAGTTAAGTCCGGACTGCCCCGGAGGAACCCTAATTATGAAAAATTGCAGTTTCTGTTTCCGTCAGCAACCAACCGTACCTATGTTCCACTCAAGAGACCAGAAAAGGTCAACTCCCAAGCCAACGGGCTTAATTACCCAATGCGGTTTGGAAATCCTCAATGGCCGCCCATAACTTGTGAAATGGCCACTTTCGCTACAAAAATGGCCAAAATAAGCTTGTTGTCATAATTGTTGCGGCAACCAATTAATAGCTATTGCTGCCTGTCAAACACCTTATTTATATAGTGCCGCAAATCGGATCGGCGAACGCCTTGGCCATTCTACAAGCAAATACTGGCCACCCCAAAAAATTAAAGTTTCGGCCCCCTGCCCCAGATCAAATTAGTTTCAAACTTTTAGAACAAAAAAAGCCACCCAACAATGGGTGGCTATTCGGAAGAATGCATTTTTGAGTATATAAATCTTAATAAATTTGGATGCGCTGAATGTTTCAGGTTTATGTGCGAACATCATCCGTTAGAGGTTGAACACGCATGCTCTGACGATGGTCCTAATCCGCAAATCCATCGGAAAATATCCCCGACAATGTGGGACAAAAGCTTACAAACTTCGTCATGGAGCGAATGCGCACTTTGCGGGCCCTTAGACAGACGCAAATTACCAGATCACAGAACGTTGCAGGTTAGGCCATTGCATAGGTTTTCTGGTGTTTTGCTAATACTGCAGCGCCTTACGCCACCCAGCCGCAAGCCTGGCGCTATCAGGCCCCGCGCGATGAGGGGCGGGTCGCCGCTCCAGCGTTTCGTAAAGCATATCCAGCGCCAGACCTGAGAAACACGCGAAAGAAACCCCGTGATAATCCTCGACGGCAGGCCTGCCACTAAGCCCACTTGCTTCGAACAGGCGTGATAGCCAGCGTGTTTCAAATTCTGGGGCGTCCGATACTGGAACCTTTCCCGCCAAGATGTCGAGAAAGGCCTCCGCAACCTTAGACACAGGTGGTGCGTCTTGAAGGGACTCAAGTGGAATTCCATGGATAGCAGCGCTCTGAGCAGACCATTCAGAAAGATTCCAGCCAACTGCTGGGCGGATCAGCGAGCTCCAAGTTCTGATTTCCCCGCTATCCAACCAGGACAGCCCAACTTCGATCGGCCAGCTGTTGTCAGAAAGGCTCGACGCTTCGAAATCCAAAGTGGCATAGTTCTCTATGTCAGTGTGTGATTCTATGGTGTGATACCTCATATAAAAACCTCAGCGACCAGCTCGTCGAGGTTTCGTTGAATTCAGTGCACTTGCTGTTTTGGGGCTTTCTGAAATTTGAGAATGTTTTTTGCGGTGATTGTGTCCAACAAATCAATCCAACCAGCTTGGATTGATCAGTATGATCCACAAAATGTCCTGTAACAGCATCCACAAGTTCAGTGATCGAATTTGCCTTCACATCCCCTTCCTGAAGATAATATTGGCGTTTTTGAAATATACGAAAGAAATAATTGCCAAAATAAACCATCTTGCCACCATAAAACTTAGATGAAGCTAAATTTATCATTATATATCAATGTCATATTGGTTCTATGTTGCGACAATCTTCTGGCATGTTCAGATTTTGGCGCTGTACCTATGCCGCCTATGATCTAAAGCCATTTAGGGAAGCACATAAAATTGCGCGGCGCGTATAACTTTGCGCGTCGCGTATGATACCTTAAAATCTGAAACCGTATTTATTCAATAGCTTAATCTATTTTCCCAGATACCGGACTTAGGGGTTTGCGCCAAGTTCGCAGCTTCCCTTTCGAACCCGAGTGAACCTTCAAGTTAACTTTCGGTCAATCTATGGCCATTGCCCATAACAAAGCACACGTGGTTCATAACCCGTCCGTCGCAACTGAGCTTTTGGATTCAGCGCCATATTCTCACAAAAGCATTCACTAAGGGCGGAAAGTGTGCATTCGCTGCACGTCGCGGTAAGATTGGGTCAAACGCGACAGCCGACATTCAAATGGTAGCGAATTGGAGATCCAATCTGCGGCGCGGAAGCCAGCTCTAAGCCCGAACTAACAGATGCTGCACTTCGTGCGAATAGCGGCGAAGCGCCTAAAACAGACGTTAGCCAAGGTCGGGGCGGGTCAAATATGCCGTTCACCCGTCTCTCGATGCGCTGCGGGTCGAGCCGTCAAAACGGTCATGCGCTGCAAGCGGATGTTTCAACGCTGATCGAGCCATGCAATACGCAGATCGTGCCTAATATGACCGCAGGTGTGTTGAGTTCCCCTGTTTCATTCATTTCGAGAATGAATATGAAGCGAAGACAGGGCCAAGGCAGGTGGTGCGCCGCGATGTGTCGGATGGCAGCATGGTGGGCAGGGTCGCTCTAATCTGAAGAGACATCGTTTTGCTACTCTCGAATCGACGTCTCGCCCAACCGCTCGGTCGTGATCTGCTGGGCGCGCGCAATGTGGTCTTGCATCTCTGCAACGGCACGATCCACGTCGTCGCGCAACATCGCATCAATGATACGCTCATGTTCCTCCCACGATGTGCGCGCCGCGACCCCCTTCCGGATCACGAGGCCGATCGACCTGCGCATGTGCTGCCAGTGCATCTGCATCGTCGACAGGATGATGGGATTGCCTGTCCAGCCATAGATCATCTTGTGAAATGCCGCATCCGCCCGCACCTTCTGCGTTGCGTCTTTCGTCTCCACGGCCTGCCAGCCTCGCTTCAGTATGTCTTGGGCTTCATTTGCCGCGGTCGCGGGCTTGCGCTCGATTGCGAGCCGGATCGCAAAGGGCTCCATCCCCGCTCGAAACTCGTAGATCGCGGCGAACTGCGCACTCGTGATTTGCGAGACCACAACACCCCGGCGGCCCGTATCCTCAACAAACCCATTGGCCTTGAGGATTGAAATCGCGCTGTTGACCGGCTGCCGCGACACCTGCAGCCGTGCGGCGATCTCGTCCTGATTCAGTCGCTCGCCTGGCGTCAGTTCACCCGAACAGATTGCTTCAAGTAGGATGTCGTGGGTCTGCTCAGCCAGCGATTTCGGCTGTCTGACGGTCTTCATTGGCGTCTCCTCTTTGGTCCAAAAGACCATGCTCTGGAACACAATGCCAGCCACATCGGCCGTAACCACTTATCTCGTATGCGAAATTCGAAAAATGTGCCTTAATTTCGGTCAGGTCCCCCGAACCTCCCAAAGCGTCGGTGTCAGGGGGTGCGGGACCCCGCGGATTTCACTCGGCGCAGTGGGATTGAGCTTTCAATTTCGGACACACTCTTCACCTTGGTCAGTCGGCCGACGAGGAACTGCTCAAACTCAGCCATGCTGCGAGTGACAACGCGCATCAAATAATCGCGACTGCCGGTCATCAGCCAGCAATCTACCACTTCAGGGAAGCCGACGATGGCGGCTTCAAAAGTGGACAGTGCGTCGTCGATCTGCCGATCAAGCTTGACCGAGACGAAGACGGAAACGTCGAACCCCAGGGCCGCTTCGTTGATTGTCGCGGCATAGCCGGTGACCACGCCAATCTCTTCCAACCTGCTAAGCCTTCGGGCCACCGGAGTCGCGCTCAGGCCCACCGCCACGGCCAAAGATTGCGCCGAAATGCGTCCGTCCGACGCAATTTTGCGAAGGATTCGTTTGTCTATCTCATCGAGTTTGGTGGAATCCTTCATATTGCATGACAATAAGAGAGATAAAACTTCAAATCAACATGCAGTGACGGTCAAAAAAGCCGAAATATATCTTTCAAAATTTCGTATACGAAATGTGAAACAGGAGGAAGCGATGCCCGATCAGCAGCATCTTAGAACCATTGAGCAAAGATTGCTTTGGCTGTCGCATTGGATGATTCACCATGCCAATCATATCCGGCCCAAGGTTGACGGCATTAAGGTCGGCGGACATCAGGCCTCTTCCGCATCCATGGTCTCGATTATGACCGCGCTCTATTTTTCGGCGCTGCGGCCCGAAGACCGCGTGGCCGTTAAGCCCCACGCATCGCCGGTCTTTCACGCGATGCATTATCTGATGGGGGAAATTAGCCAAGAGAAGCTGGAAAGCTTTCGCGCCTATGGCGGCGCGCAATCCTACCCCTCGCGAACCAAGGACGTGGACGACGTGGACTTTTCCACCGGTTCCGTCGGCCTTGGCGTGGCGGTTACGTCCTTCGCTTCTATGATCCAAGACTACATCTCAGCAAAATCATGGGGACGGGACATTCCCAAGGGGCGAATGGTCGCGTTGGTCGGTGACGCAGAACTGGACGAAGGCAACATCTATGAATGCCTTCAGGAGGGCTGGAAGAACGACTTGCGAAATGTCTGGTGGATTGTGGATTACAACCGTCAATCGCTTGATGGGATTGTACACGAAGGATTGTTTCAGCGGATCGAGAAAAGCTTCGATGCTTTTAGCTGGCACGTGGTCAAAGTGAAGTACGGCAAGCTGCAGCGCGCGGCCTTTGCGGAACCCGGCGGTGACGCGCTCCGCGATTGGATCGACGGGTGTCCCAACTCCGACTACGCCGCCCTTACCTTTCAGGGCGGTGCAGTCTGGCGCAAGCGCCTGATGGACGATCTGGGCGATCAGGGGCCGGTTACTGCGCTGATCAACCTGCGGTCTGACGACGAGTTGGCGGATCTTATGGAAAATCTCGGCGGCAACTGCGTCGAGACCATGGCCGAGACCTTTGCCGCCATCGACCACGATCGCCCGGTCTGTTTTCTGGCCTATACCATCAAGGGGTGGGGCACCCCGATCGCAGGGCACAAGGACAACCACGGCGGGCTGATGACCAAGACGCAAATGGCCGAATGGCAAGTGCACATGGGCGTGCCGGAGGGACAGGAGTGGGACCGGTTCGCCACCGTCGCGGACCACGCTGCGCTAAAAACCTTCCTTGAAAACGTGTCGTTCTTCGCCCGTGGCGCACGGCGGTACGACGATGACGTTCTCGACGTTCCCAGCATCAGTGCCCCTGCGGATCGCGAGATATCCACACAGATGGCATTCGGAAAGATCCTGGACACGCTTGCCAAGTCACGCGCCCCACTGGCCGAGCGTATTGTCACCACCTCACCTGACGTTACCGGCACCACCAGCCTCGGCTCTTGGGTAAACCGCCGCAAGCTCTTTGCCCGCGATGCTCGAAAGGACGTGTTCCGCAGCCTTCAGATACCCTCTACCGCAAAGTGGGAATTCTCACCCGACGGTCAGCATATCGAACTGGGCATAGCAGAAATGAACCTTTGCCTGCTGTTGGCAGCGGCGGGCCTTTCCACACAACTATTCGGCAAACGTTTACTGCCCGTGGGCACGCTATATGATCCTTTCGTCGCCCGCGCGCTCGATGCGTTGAACTACGCCTGCTATCAGGACGCGCGGTTTATGCTGGTGGGCACGCCTTCGGGTGTGACGCTGGCCCCCGAAGGGGGGGGGGCGCACCAGTCCATCGGCACCCCGATGATCGGTATCAGCCAGCCAGGGCTCACCAGTTTTGAACCCGCTTATGCCGATGAACTCGCTATCATCATGGCTTGGACCTTTGATCACATGCAGCGCGACAACGGTGGTTCGGTCTACCTTCGGCTGACCACCAACCCGCTCGAACAGCCAGGTGCACGGGGCGGAGATACCTTTGCGTTTGATGTCACCGAAGGCGCATATTGGCTGCGCCGCCCCGGCCCGAATTGCGAGGTTGTGATTGCCTATCAAGGCGCGATCGCCTCCGAGGCTATTGCGGCGGCAGGCAAGGTAGGCGGCGTGCGAAGGGACGTGGGCGTGCTGGCCGTCACCTCCGCCGACCGACTTCACGCCGGTTGGTCCACGGCGCAACGCGCCCGGATGAAAGGCCCAGACGGGGCGATCAGCCACATCGAGGCACTGCTGGCCGATCTGCCGTCCCATTGCGCCCTCGTCACCGTGATCGACGGCCATCCCGCGACTCTCTCGTGGCTGGGCGGTGTAGCCGGGCATCGGGTGCTGCCGCTGGGCGTGGATGCCTTTGGCCAGACCGGCACGATCGGCGATCTCTATCATCATTTCGGCATCGACGCGCAGAGCATCGCGGCGCGCATTGATGCTCTGACTCCAGGAAAGAAGCTATGCGTATGACACAGACGGAAGCAAGAGGGCCACTTAAGGGGCTGCGGGTCGTTGAGCTGGGCCAGTTAATCGCTGGGCCCTTCTGCGGCCAGTTGATGGCCGATTTCGGCGCCGAGGTAATCAAGGTAGAACCGCCAGTGACAGGCGACGCCATGCGGCAGTGGGGGCGTCCGGGCAAGGACGGCAAGCCCGTCTGGTGGGAGGTCATCGCGCGCGGCAAGCGGTCGATAACACTGGATTTGCGTCAGGAAGAGGGCCAGCAGGTGCTGCGCGATCTTGCCGCGACAGCAGATGTGCTGATCGAGAACTTCCGTCCCGGTACGATGGAGCGCTGGGGTTTGGGCTACGATACGCTCAGCACGCTCAACCCGCGCCTTATCATGGTTCGCGTATCAGGCTTTGGTCAGGACGGGCCATATGCCGAACGCGCCGGTTTCGCCTCGGTCTGCGAGGCTATGGGTGGATTGCGCGCGATTTCCGGTTACCCCGACCGCCCGCCGGTCCGG
>TARA_R110002012_G_scaffold14048_4_pt1 | contig 14955 bp, 21 predicted proteins | sample TARA_R110002012 | Tara Oceans TARA_R110002012 (sample SAMEA4396515) | marine metagenome | biome: Westerlies Biome; feature: [DCM] deep chlorophyll maximum layer (ENVO:01000326); material: water (ENVO:00002006), including particulate matter (ENVO:01000060) such as... | depth 40 m
CAATAGCCTCATCTCGACGCAAGCGAATAAGGTGCTTCGCAAATTGCTTGTTGCTCTCTTGATGAGAATTAACCTGTGATACCTCTGTGGGGATCCACCCTTGATCCTTCAGAACACCAAGAATCCTAGTAGTAGGAATAAAGGTATACTTCTCGGAAACTGTAGGAGCGGCTTTTTCTGCGAAGATTGCGGGGTTGTTTTCTTTAGTTAGAATCATAATTATTTTTCCTCGGTAATGTGAGTTTCTGCGAAGGCTTCTTCTCTTGTAAGTCCACGCTCTTTCTGGTCTTTACTCATTCGAAATCTCTTACCTGTCTGTTCGGTGTACTCTTTAATAGTCGAGTACGTCGAAGAGGGGGAGGAGATTGTCTCCTTTTTTTCTGTAAACACCTTTGAGAACGCTTCGTCTATGATGTTACTCAGCACACCAAAGAAGCCATCATCTTTTTCATTCATCGTCATATTATACCCTATTATCTATGGATTACAAACTTAAAATGCGATTAATTTTTAATTCGCTGTAAGCTCTTTGTTTTCAGCAGGTTGGGTCTCCACACCCACCGCTTCTCTGAGTCCTGCGAACTTTTCACCACTTGAAAAGCTATTATCAAACTCCTTGCGTTGGAACTTAACCCCGTTCCAACTGTACCATGCCCCACTCTGATCTACGATATTATCTAGGACTAATTGCTTCAGCATACCTGCACAAGCGTTCAACCCCTCATCATACATCAACTCAAACTCACACTCCCTAAATGGAATGGATACTTTATTCTTAGTGTTCCTGACCGTCCCTGTGATTCCGATAACTTGTTTGTTATCGTCTCGCACAAGATCCGCAGTCTTATTAGAGATGCATTTAAGATTTACTCCTAGGTAGTAATCTAAAGACTTCCCTCCTGCTGCCATGGTTTCTGGATTACCATACATTACTCCAACTTTACTTCTGATTTGATTAATTACAACAAGAGCAACCTTATGCTTACGCATGAGGGGATTGATCTTCCTCAAACAAGCTCCAGTAGCTTTTGCTCTTATCGCACCCTGCATATTATTCCCGTCATAATTTTCCGCATCGTACTCAGCTTTAGAAGGGGACACAGCAATACTATCATAAGCAATAACAATAGGAGTGTCAGGGTCAGCTTCTCTAATGGAGTTAATTGTTTCTTCCATCACTTGAAAGCTCTCTTCCAAAGTTTCTGGCGTAGAGTAAATCAGTCTCTCAGGATCAACACCTAGTTGTCTAGCAAACGTAGGATTATACGCATTTTCACTATCCACCAGCATAGAGTAATAACCCTTACTTTGTGCCTCTTTTAAAATATGTGTGGCAAACACAGTTTTTGCAGTCGAGGCTTCTCCATGAAATTGGGTAATCATTCCAATAGGAATACCCTTCATATAATCACCAGAAATGATCTTATTTAAAGCATAGCTTCCAGTAGAAACAAACCCCAAATCGTGAGCTTGCTCTGACAATAATCCTGCGTTCTTTAGTCTTTTTATTACTTCGTTGTTCATATGTTATTATAGATTTGACTTATACCTAACCACTATAAATAACCTCTTTTATTCCGTACTTGTGAATTAAACCCATACAGCATGGGCAAGGTTTTGCTAGATTGTTATTGTGTCGATAAACGTAAAGTTTTGTGCCCTTGAGGTTTATACCCTGTCGCACAGCTTTGTAGATTGCATAGCTCTCAGCGTGAAGAGTTTGATAATTTCCTGACCCAAATTTAGGATGTGTCTTTCTTGAGTTATGCGCTTTGGTTAAAATTCTCTTCCCTCGGGCTATACAGGCCCCTAATTTAAACCTATGATTTGACTTATAAGATTCTTTAATTGCTACCCTCATCGGCGCAGGCGGGTCATCCAAGTCATTCATTGCATTTTATCGGGGTAGTAAGCTCCCTCGCCCGTAATTTTAAACTTAGGTAAGCTGCCTGAGAAATGAACTTGTTCTAAGGTAGCTTCTTCCTTCTCAGTAGGGTCACAAGTAGGGCAATGTGAGGGACGATCCTCGTCGTACTCTGTCATGGTTTGAAATAATTCAAACACCATATCACACTTCTTGCAATGCCAATTATACACAGGCATTACCGCTTATCTCCCGAACCTTTAATGGTGCCTCTCTCTTTTCGGCTAGTTAGTTTATCCATGTTATCGCTTGCGATACAACCTAAATGAGAGTTCAGTTCTGTAGCAAGTGCAGCAATATACCACATAACATCACCCAACTCCTGAGCGATCTCATGTTTCTGTTCAGGGGTAAGCACTCCTTCCTGATCCCGCATAATCTTCTTAATTTTGTTACACACCTCACCAGCTTCACCTGCTAAACCAAGTGCGGGGTAGTAAAGGTTATCACCTTGATGGGGATAAATTGCAGTCTCCCAAGCTTCTTCTTGATATCGGTTAAGCTGATAATAATTTTCGTCTGAACGGTGTTCCATAAATCAAGTAATCTCCATCCAATGATCGACCATTTCCTCAACCATACTTCTAAAAGAGTACCTAGGTTGCCAACCGAGTTCCTTCCTGATTTCAGAAGAATCGCCTTTTAGGAAATCTAGCTCCTGGGGCCTGAAGTACTTAGGATCTTGAGTTACATAGTCTCTGTAATCCATATCTAGAATAGAAAAAGTTACATCACACATCTCTCTGATGGTCCGACTCTCTCCAGTAGCAACAGTCCAATCACTTGCGGTATCATGGTTTACAATTTTATGCATGGCTCTGACATAATCCTTAGAGTGTCCCCAATCTCTTGAAGCATCTAAATTACCTAAAGCCAACTGATCTCGCAAACCCTTTTTGATTTCTACTGCTCCCTTGACAATCTTGTTAGTAACAAAGTTTGATCCTCTGCGAGGAGACTCATGATTAAACAAAATCCCGTTACAAGTGTGCATACCGTAAGCAGCACGGTAATGCCGTACCAAGTTATAACCTAAAACCTTAGCGCAACCGTAAGGTGACGTAGGATTCATAGGGGTAGTCTTTCTCTGGTATCCATCTTCGTCTACGCTATTACCAAACATCTCAGAAGAGCTTGCTTGGTAGAACTTAACCTTGGGGATGAAATTCCTACAAGCCTCTAGCATATTAAGAACACCCAATCCATTAGTTTGAATTGTAAATGAAGGGACATCAAAACTAATCCGAACATGGCTCTGAGCGCCCAAGTTGTAAACTTCATCAGGCTCCACATCGCTGACAATCCTGTTTAAGGATAATGGATCGAGTAGATCCCCATAATGGGTCACGATATCCAAATCTTTAATTCTGCTGTCTTGGTTTTCGGGAACTGAATTTCTCCTAACGATCCCGTGTACTTCGTAACCTTTAGACAGTAAGTATTCCGATAGGTAGCTACCGTCTTGACCTGCTATTCCTGTAATTAATGCTCTTTTGTGATTCATATAACATTATAGCCTTAAGAGGCTGTTTGTGTTTTAAATATATCCATATTTCTTAAATCAGGCCAGTCTTCCCATTCCCATTTCCGAGGAGTCTTTTTTATGGCTTCCTCTATCTTATTAAGACCCTGTAATGCTGTCTCAGGTGTCATGTAGTAATGGTATCCCATCGTGGAAATATTTTGCTCTCTCCAAGGTTTATCGGGGATTCTGCCATCATACGACATTTTCTTTAGCTCATCAGCCTCTTCCTTATCATCAGTCAGAATCATACCGCCCCTGCCTAAGCTCAAATGTTTTTGAAACTGGAAACTTAAACACATTAAGGTTCCAGGAATGTAACCACTTTCTTTCCAATAAACAGCGGCATCAACAATGTTAGTATTACCTATAAAATAATAATCTTTCCACTCTTTTGAATCCCAATGCCATTCGATTCCTAGCTTCTCACCTAAAAAGGGAATAGAGATATATGTACGAGTAGGAAAACTTACGTTATCAGCTTTGTGATAGCGTAAACATAACTCAATAGCGTGAGTGCAGCAATCCACTGCGACTGCATATTTTGCCCCGTAAAACCGAGCGATTGATTTTTCAAAGACCTCTACAACATCAAAATTCATTTTTTAGCCTCTACATTCAAACTTATTAAAATGCCGTGTTCTTTATCCATATGTGGAATATATGCTTGGGAGTGATCGTCAAACTCTGCATGATCGGTCTCTCTCCAGTCATACCTATTAACTGTTCTAAATCCAGATGCTTTTAGGAAGGTTTTTAGGCTAGAAAAATCATACACCGTCTTATGATAAAAGGGAGGAGTTCCCATTTCACCATACAAGGGACCTAAAAACATACTAAGCGAGTAACCATTTTTATACAAGTTACAAATCGCCGCAAAATCAGGGACAGCGAGCCTTAAGACACCTCCTGGCTTGAGGCATCGTCGCCACTCTTTAATAACAACTTCAGCCTCTTTCCTTGAGAAATATTCAAATAAGTGAGCAGCATAAATAACATCACAAGTATTATCAGCGAAAGGAAGAACTCTGACACTCTTATGGGTTATATGATCATAATCAGCTTGATCTATGTGAATCCAATCGGTCCCAAAATTTCTTTTACCGCAACCTAAATGCAACTTCATAGAAATACCTTATCCATAGCCTGACCCTCGTAAGGACCAGTCTTATACTCATACACCAAGGTATCATCCTCTAGAATTTCATAGGTGTGACCTCCTTCTAAGGTAAAGGAAGAATCACCAGCGTTTAAGGTATGAGTTTCTAGTAACTCCCCATCTATATCGTAAAAGAATACCTTTACGCTTCCTCGAATAACCACCCAACTCTCTTGCGCTATAACTCGTTTAACGCTTGGTGATTTCCAGATATGCTTATGTGGCTTAAAGGTCTGACCCTCATCCATTTTTAAGTAAGAACATTGAATGAATTGATCGGCATCAACTAATTCAGTCCTCTTTTCTGTGAACTCATCTGCTCGATATACCATATGAAGCAGAGCATCTTTTACTTTTGATTTTACTTTAATCATTTAATCTACCATCCATTTAACTACCTGAAAAGCTTCAGCATATCTGCACCCTACTTCCATACCACTATTCTTATTTTTTGTGATGGCAAAATCAACCCAGTCTTCTCCTCTTCGGTCAACTTCAGTTTTGTGAGCTAAAATGCTTCTTCTTTTTATATCTATGTAATCAGAAATATCAATATAGAAATTATCTATAAACTCAGTTAAAGATTTATACCAATTACTTCTGTACATTAAGATGCGAGGGCAATGCCTTGCTGCGTTTAAGCTCGCTTTACCTATAGCACTATGATCCTGGTGAACATCATGCTGCCAATGAGTTATAACTGTATCAATATCCCACTCATTAATTAACTCATTTAAACGCTCTATTAAATCAACACCATATTCTACTTTTTTTGTTTCATACATTAAACAGCGAAGCTCTGTAACGCCTAAGACTTCTGCGGCTTCTTTGCCCTCTCGGTGAGCTTGATCTTTAGATCTTAATACAGTGCCATCAAAAGAAGAATAATCGCTCTCAGTAATAACCACTGAATAAACTTTATGGCCTTTCTCTAGATAACTAGCTATTGCCCCCGCACAGCCCAACTCAATATCATCGTAGTGGGCTCCTATCGCTAAAATGTTCATGTATATAATTTATGTTTTTTAAATATAGTGTTTTTTATTTCACTAAACTTATTATAGTCTACCCGATTAAATAGAGACAAAAATGACTGCAAACTATCTAGCTGGCCTCTAATGGCTGCTGGATCATTAAGTTTTTCAGTACGAACATAAGCATAATCAACAGAAACATCACTACCAAGAATGAAATCAAAAACGATCTTAGCTCGGTATTTTAAATGATAATCTGATGATACTACAGTAACCTTATCCCCTTCACATAAATACCTTTCTTTCAGATAGTAGGCTTCACCTATCGTATCCTTACTTCTAGTCTGTAGCAAAATACGATCTGTGCGTGACATAAGATCATCATATTGATTCAAACGCATGGAAACTTCCAGGGACAGGGCTGCTTCACTATTGATAACAAGGTAAGCCTGTGGATCAGACAAGGCTATCTTTATGCCCACATCTAATCTATCGAAAAACTCAACCCCTAAATCTTTTTGAGATAATACTGTTATGTAATGCTTCATTAAATTTCAGAAAGAATCCTGTAAACGGTATCATCTTTATATTGTAAATCTCTTTCAGAGATTTTCTCATTAGTGGCAACAGAAAGAGATAGCGATGGAATATTAACACCATTGCATTTGGTAATGCTCAGGCTTCCTGCACACCTAGGATTAATTTCTAGCAACTTAAATTCGCCAAAATTATCCTGCTTAAATTGTATATTTATAGGCCCATAAAACTTTAAAGTCTCTGTGATTCTTTTTACATACTGAACTAATTTATCGTTGTGTATACTCCTACCCACAGAACAGATGCCTCCCTTTGTCGCCATTCTAACTCTAGGGCAAGCCACAACCAAACGTCCCTCAGAATCACACACAGCATCTACAGTAACTTCATCACCAGGTAAAAACTCCTGAATCAATAAACGATCTTTTTCTAACCCTCGCTCTTCAAACAATGCAATCACTAGATCTGCTTCTTCGACTGTACAAACTTTAAATACATCTCTAGATCCACGCGACACAGAGGGACGAATGATTGCTGGGTAAGACTCTGGGTAGTTGGGTGTGGGTATAACTTTTTTTAAACGATTAATAGTCTTTATCTTATCCAAACAAGTGCTAATGCTCTCGGAGTCCGAGATGATAGCCTGTGGTATTTTGTGCAAATTAGAGGCAAAAATAATTAGTTCTTCATCAACATTAGGGAAAATAAAATCAATCTTATTCTTAGCAATTACAGAAGATACTGCCTCTAAGAACTTAGGATCTTGAGCAGGTGGAAGCACTACGCTCTCCTGTGCCAACCTTAACCCAGCAGCGTTTTTATCGCAATCAGCAGCAACAACATAGTGATCCTCACAAAGCGATCTGATTGTAGCGATACCAGAATCACCCCCTGCCCCTGTAACTAAAATGTTCAAGTCATCTCCCACTCTAAGATATCATTTATCTTTAAATCACACTTCAAAGTTCTACCTACTAAGTTACTCAGATGTTTAGAATCAATCCCGCCTGGACTCTTTGTTTGCAAACAAATAAAATCATTATCTTTTATTAGATCTCCCTGCTTAAGGTTTGTTCGGCTGATAAGTTTTCTTCTCTTTTGTGAAGCCATCATGCGCTCATCTAAGGATAAAGTCCTTGTATCAGACCCCAATAAAATCTCTGCCTCTCTTATTCGAGTCATCATCTCTTTAAGCATGGAAGGATCAACCCCAACCAAGTGATCAGCACCGTCTTGAGTCCTATCTAAGGTAAAATGCTTTTCAATTACGGTTGCTCCTAGAGTAACTGCTAAAACTGGAGCCTCTACTCCAATCGTATGATCTGAATAGCCCACCGTATTGGAAAACTTTTTAAGATACTTAATATTATTTAAATTAGCATTTTCTATTGGAGTGGGATACAACGAAGAACAGTGCATTAAGCATACTAGATGACCTAAACCACTTAGTAAATCTACAGCGTGTTGTATTTCTTCAGGTGTTGACATACCAGTAGACAAGTAAACGGGCTTTCCTTTTTTAGAAACCTTTTTTAATAATCTGTCATAAACTAAATCTAAAGAAGATATTTTAAACGCATTTACCCCTATAGAATCTAATAAGTCTACAGAGTCTAGGCTTTCTGGGGTAGACAAGAAATGAATCCCGTACTCATCACAAAAACTTTTTATTTGCAGGTGTTCTTCTTTAGTTCTATGCAAAGACTCTAGCATATTGAAATACGTTTTAGTATTATCATTTAATACCATTAAATCTTTAGCTACAATTGTCTGTATCTTGATGGCATTAACACCGTTTTCTGAAGCTATTTTAATCATCTCTCTAGCTTCGTCCATCGAACTGTAAGTCCTGGCTATTTCTAAAATAACATATGTCTTATTCATTTATTGTCTCTAAGATTGTATCTATAGCCTCTCTAACAGCGCCATTCCCACCTAAGTTTTTCGTTACAAACCCACCGTAATTCGAACAGGTTACTTTTACTCTTGGTAGAGCATCTCCAACAGCAATAGGCAACGCAACTTTTTCTAATAAGGGGATATCATTAACATCGTCCCCAATAAAACAAAGCTCCGAGGCCATATCAATCCCGTGCTTGTCGCAAAACTCCTGCGCTACCGAGATTTTATCATGACAGCGATAATAAACATCTGAAATTTTTAATTTACGGGCTCTATCAAATATTAATCTCCACTCATCCGCAGTTGCAATGGCAAACTCTATGCCCTGCTTTTGAGCCAGATCAATCCCTTTACCATCACGAACAGAAAAGCTTTTAGCAATACCATTATCAAAATAATATTTCTTGCCGTCTGTTAGCACTCCATCAACATCTAGTATTATCCCTTTGATTTTCATGATTTCTTCTTTTTATTCTTAGAGGGTAGTAAAGCCCTTTTGCCTTTTTCTGGGTTATCAATACCTTCATACCATAATTCTCCATCATCAGGCTTTTCTCTACCTCCCAAACGAGAAATGTTTGGATCTTGCCCAACATACTTCCGCAGCATTAAAGTACGATCTTCTAACTGAACAGGGTGATCCTCCATTAAACCACCGTGGCAACAATCACCACACGATTCGAACTTATCAAAAGCGGTCTTCGTTGCATGAGCTTCACGCAAAGCGGTCATCTTTTCACCTGTCCAAATAGAGGCTAAGGATTCTGTTTTTACATCTCCAATAAAATCCCTAGCAAGATAATCACTAACACAAGGGAAGACTTGCCCGTTATAACCTATAGTCATTCGCTGCCAAGGGGAAGGACAAACAAACTCAGGATCTCTAGGGAAGTTTCTCATGTCATCTGCTCTGTCCTCGTCGGCTATACAGTTAACTCTATGAACTAAAGGCTCCCAGAATTTAAAGAACTCTGCTGGATCATGTTCTATAGTAGAAAGGATTGTTTGAATTCTAATTAAAGGTTTTTTTAATCCCCGCTCCTCTCGGATTGAGTTAATCTTTTTAATCTTATCAACAAGATCATAGAACTTGGCAGGATGCCTAATTCTGTTATAACTCTCCTCCATACCATCAACGGAGAAGCTAATCCAGTCTAACCCTGAGTCTACAACTTCATGAAGGTCATGATCATTCATACTCTCACCATTAGACAAAGTTGCTACATCCTTAATACCAGCAGCTTTAGCGTAGCGCACCATCTTCCAAATGCTTTTGTTTAGATGAGGCTCTCCTCTCCAACTTAGTTTAATAGAATATACTCCTTGCTTTGCGGCTTCATCAACAACTTTCTTAAACACCCACCAAGGCATGATGCCTTTAAGGTCTTCTGCCATGACTCCGTTACCTGTAGGGCACATGGGGCATCTTAACTGACAGGCAGACGCTAACTCAACGTCTAAATGTGTTGGGAACGATGCTACCCTCTGGTACTTAGGAAAATAATGCCATTTAATCCTATCAATGGTATGAGCAATAATATTTCCTTGACCTAAGAAATATTTTAATCTACCCCACTTACTGGTCAGGGAAAAGTAATCTTTATTTGTCTTCATTTATTATCGTTTGCGCTAATAAAAAATCTAAGGGTTCGTCTATATCAACACCCTCTTTACTGCTTACTACTACGCCTCCCCAGGAAGCATCATTTAGCGAAGTCTGCTTTATGATACACTTGGGAGTGGTCCCATATACTGCGCCTCGCATCATATAGGTGTCTGGGAGATCTTGTCTCTGCTTAAATATATCATCAGAACTAATCACGGGCTTAACTTTATCGTCAACCAAAACTCTACACCTGTGAGGATGATCCCTTGTAGGAGATAAAGTTACTACCCAGTCTGACGAGCCCTCATGGACTTTTTTAATTACCTCATCAATAGTCTTTGATGATCTGAACGGGTAAGTAGGCTCCAAAATTAATACAACATCATAGATAGATTCCATCTGACTCAATACATAATAGATCACATCAGGAATAAGTGGTGTTTGATCGTCTGCATAATTTTTGTCTCTTTGTTTCCAAGAAGCATTAAACTTTTCAGCAACAGCACCAATCTCAGGATCATCGGTAGACACAATGATATCAGTCACATACTCAGAATGTTGAGCAGCTTTAATCGTGTGAGCTATCAAAGGTAAACCGCCCAAAACTTTTATATTTTTTCTAGGAATACCCTTTGATCCTCCTCTAGCAGGTATAATAGCAAGAACTTTCATAGCTTAATAACGGTCGCCCCTGCATCTGCAACAATACTATCCTCTTCGATACATTGTATCTCTACACCGTATTGCTTGGCTTGTTCAAAAACGGATTTGAAATTACTTAAAGTAAGATCATATTCTGTAAGAAACAATGGCTCCTCGCCATTAGGGTGATACGCTTCTGGAATGGACATGGGGTCAATGTTGATATTAATAAAATCATCAATGTCACCCTTCGCAAAATTATCTGAAACATAATTTTTCTTTAACTCTTGAATCTGTTCTCTTATTAAACTGTTATACGGAGGAAAGGAATAATAATGATCAGCACTCCGATGATCAAAACCAAGATATACAATTTTGGCAGCACCCATTAAAACAGCAAGATGAGTAGCAGCAAAACCTATTTGCTCCGCGCCTATTACATTTGTTTCTTCTGTTACATTCCTCGTCAAGTTGTTGTGAGTAGTCTTTACATTTTGGTTAGTTATCTGACAAACCTTGTGTTGGCCTTTTTCAGAATTGGACAGCACGGGCTCCCCCTGAAAAAATCTGCAATCACAATCACCAAAAGACACATTAAACATTAGGTGAACAAAATGTCCTGTTGAAAAATAGGTTGTTTTTGGAAATACTAGGTGACTAGCGTTAGTTCCTATGGATATGCCATCATTTATAGTTTGGATTTCATCATCCTTTAACTTACTGAGATAAGTGCCATTTCCAATTATGTAAATGGTCTCTCTTAAATGCTTATCTTTTATATCTACTAGGTTAGTTATCATTTTTTAGTCCAGCATTCCCACACAAACGGATACGAAAATTTTACTGTATGTGTTTCTGATAATCTCTCTAAAATTTTATCTCTTCGTAGAACTGGTGTTTCCCCATAATAATGAAATTGGATTAAAAATGTATGCACTTTTTCAACTAAATTAGCGTCCAACAACGACTCTAAAATATCAAACTCAGCCCCCTCCACATTCATTTGCATTAAATCAACAGACTCAGGAAGCTCTTCGAATACTTCGGTGATGTCCCGAACTGAACAGGTTTGTTTATTTTTGCTATCTAAAAGAAAAGAAGATCCGTCTTCCAATACAGAAATATCAAACGAGCCGTTTTTATTACCTAAGCCATAATTAAAAAACTTAACTTTATCAGAGGAATGCTTTAATGATCTATCGTAAAGCTCTTTAACGGGCTCAAAGCCATAGCACTCACATCCATACTTTTCATGAATTTGTTTTGAGTACTCCCCAACATAAGATCCGATGTCCCACACGGTAGAATTGTTATGCAGGTGAGGCATAAAAGATAATAACGTATCGCCTCCTGCCACAAAGAAAGCCTGTAAGTGTTTATCCTGTGTATGCCCATCAACATAAGTGCGGATGTCACGAACAGGCAAATCCTCTGTAATGTTTTGATTGATTATCTTATCTTTAACTAGTACATTTTCAAAAATCCAGTCTTCTTGGGTATCATACTTCTTTACAAGTTTTTGATTCTCTTCTGCGTAAGGCAATAACTCAGCATATAGCTCAAGAGACAACGAATTTAAAATCTCATCTAAAGCCTCTAAGCTATCAAAAGTAAGGATGCCTTTATCGTTAAAAAACGAACCTATATCGGTAGCTCCGTAGTAAATGGGTATTGTCCCCAAAGCCATACAATCCAGCAGCTTCTCACTAAAATAATAAGGGTTTTGCGTGTTTTCTATGACGATAGAAAACCTATAAGGAGACAGAGCCTCCTCCTTGGTATCGAAGGGCTTCCCTGCACCTGCGCCCCACAAATCTACGTCCGTAAACTTCTCAGCTATGCTGTGCCGCAATCTGTGTCCTGAAGCTTGCGTTTTATGGGAGTATATCATAGAAACCGATTTACTTTTTGAGGGGAATCCATAGTTGTCAGGCTCCACCCAGCAACCACCAAACGGGTAGAACTTCGTCTTCTCTGGGTACTTATCCAAAAGCTCTTTGTCATATGTTAGGAGAAAATCATAATTGTCTATATACTTCTCTACATCAGTATAAATAGCGGGATTTGTTTCTCGCGTTTCAATTAAAAAACCTACATTAGTCCCAGGATGTTTTAAATGCTCTGAGGACATTAAGTAAGCATCGGTAAAAAGAGTGACTCCCTCCCAGCCAGAATCAACCTTAACATATCGAGTGTATCGAGGCTTCTTATTATCTGTCATTGAATAGATGCCATCTTCAGTTTCTAAGTGAGCAAAAGACCTGTCACATAAGTTTATATCAATCATATTTTAATCCAATCTTCTGGGACGATATCACTATCGTTTAAGTTTTTATCAGGACCAAACCAGTTCTTAGGAGCCACTACCTTCTTGTCCTTTGATTTGTTCAACCATGCGCCCCACCAACTAAAAGAAGAGTTTGCGATTATGTTATTATCACACAAAGACATCAACTTTAAATCACAAACATCACTTTGCTTCTCAACATACATGGCATTAGGTAGTATTAAATTCTCTTTACACCAGCTTATGTCATCACTAAAAACTAGAATGGAATCAAAACCCCCTACCTCCTCCAAGGACTTAATGTAATACTCTTGCGGCTGGAGAGGGTGATGGTTTTGCAAATTAACATAGTCACCCCTACGAACATGTAACGATACTGTTTTAGTTTTTAATACGTCTTTATACTGAACCTCTGCTTCAGTTGAAAAATCAAAACAATCTAAAATGTAATCTCTATTATGTTTAAAGTACTTCTCTGACTGAAAATACCCTCGATAGATACAATCCTCATAGTAAGGAAGCTCTTGATAATCAAAACTCATTTCATTGCATTGTCTGGACAACTGAAGGCCCTCTGTGTAGGTGTTTACGCCACTCAAGATAGTGTCGTAATAGTTTCCAAAAGATGGGTCAAGCAGCATTGGAAAGGTAGCCGTATCATCATTATCTTTAGCCAAACTAAGAAGGGAGGCAATTTGAAATAACTGATTCCCTAGTCCATAATTATAGACCCCTCCTGGATTTCCTGGACCTAATAGATCACAAGTAATCATTAATCTAAATCCTTCATTACGGCGTAGTTTGCCTCTTTGCCTGTGATGTCTGAATGAGACTCAAATTGATGCAAGATGCGAGGATTGAAAATGTACAAAGGCTCCTCCATGCCTTGAAGATGAACATAAATCTCATCAATAACAAATAACCACTTGTTATCTTCTAGTAAGTCTAAGTTATTTTTGATGTAGTCTAACTTTACAATGTAGCCGACAGTCGTTTTAGTAAAAGAGGTTTTACAAACATTAGCCATAGAAGTTGTAACAGGTGGAGTTATATTGTTGCCTCCTAAATAACAAAAAGCATAGTCATCAGGAAGCTGTGAATAGTAATCCAAACATAAGGAGGTGAAATCAGAGCAAGGCTCCGCATCATCCTCAAGAACTAGGATCTCTTTTTCTCCTTTTTCTATGGCTTGCTTCAGTAGTTCGATATGACTCAGGGTGCAAGCAATTGAATACTTATTGTGATGCTGATCTCGGTTCCAGGCGGGATGAACATTCTCTGGAAGCTCTAAAGTTTTCCCGTCTACCGCTGAAAACCTAGTAAGTTTCACTCCCATATCATCGAATGATGTCTTTACTCTGTCCCAGCGATCTGATCTTCGATCTAGATTAATGCAATACACATTATCAAAAATATCATTTACGGTTTTCATATGACACCTACCTCGGAAATAAACTGTAAAATCCTACGATTATACTCTTTGGCAAGATTTACACCGTACTCTTTATACATTCCTATTGTATCCTTGTCTCGCCTGACAAGGGAATCAGCAACGTCTTCTGGATCCCGAAACATACAAATGTAATGAGGATTATCTAGATGAGGGTGGAATAAGTCTAGAGTTAGACAAGACCTAGGATCTTTCCATCCCCAAATTGCAGAACTTCTCTTTTTTACTAAAGCTTTAATATCGTCAGAGAACTGCGCCGAAACAGAAACAATCTCCTCCCTAGTTGGGGGCTTGAACCATGATCCTCCCGCTGCGGCTAAAATCCTTTCATTGAGTTGCATAAACTCATCATCCTCAAAATGACCTTGTGGATTGGAGGCGTTGGCTAGTCCTAATTCTTCAGCATTCTCCAGCGCGTCTTCTAGCATAGTGGCCCCCATGGAAACCTTAGGGTCGTTATTAAAAGTATGAAGTGCTTTAGCCAGTAAGGAGGTTCCCGATCTGTGCATCCCTAAGACCACAAAGGTTTTCACTCCCCTCTCCTTTTCTTCCACTCTTTTTGCATCCTATCTGCATTTTCGATAAGTAACTCCTTCCCGTCTTTGGCAAACTTCCGCTTCATTTTCTTATAATCAACGTCCCAGTCAGTATCGTAGTCAGACTCTTTTAGTCGATCATCTAAGTGAATACCAAACTCACGAAGACAAACAACAGCCCTATCCAAAGTCCTAACTTGTTGAGTTATGTGAGCGTCTTCGTGACCATAACGACCGTAATCTTCACAGAATACTGTAATATTGTCTCTAACAAAACCGCCCCAGGTAGTGCAAGCCCCTCCAATCTGAGACGCAAGAAGAAAGTCTGGAACCTCTACATCCCGAACTTTTATCCTGTCGATCAAACCTTGAACATTAACACAACACATCCCTACCTGACCAGCATACCTATCAAG
>TARA_R110002012_G_scaffold131402_1_pt1 | contig 14940 bp, 7 predicted proteins | sample TARA_R110002012 | Tara Oceans TARA_R110002012 (sample SAMEA4396515) | marine metagenome | biome: Westerlies Biome; feature: [DCM] deep chlorophyll maximum layer (ENVO:01000326); material: water (ENVO:00002006), including particulate matter (ENVO:01000060) such as... | depth 40 m
GTATCTGAATCTCCAAGTCTTTCTTCTAGTGTTATTAATCAATTAGAGAATGACACGCCTAAACCTAAGTCTGGAGGATGGTTTGGTGGTAGAAATCCTAAACAATAAACATAAATGACTTTACCTGAAGCTTATGATTTAATAGACCTGCTTTTAGACAAGGCAGATCAGCCTTATTTTACTACAGAAGAAAAACATAAGTTTTTAGGTATAGCCATATCTGATTTTGTAAATTTTCATTATCAAAAAATGGCAGCTGATGAAGATTCAAAAAGAGCATTATCTGGACATTTAGATTGGCAAAATTATTTTTTATCAAAGACAGAAATATTTGATGGAAGTATGATACATCCAGTTTCTAATGTACCCACGCTTACTCAAAAATATGGTGAAACTTGGCATGGTGGTTTAAATGCAACAGGCGTTAATAGTCAAGAAACTACTGGTTATTGGATATATACTAATCAATATATTTTACCTCCGCAACATTTATATATAATATCACTTAGAGTAAAATTATATAACAAGGAACAAACTATTATACCAGCCGATGATAGTACTAGTCCTGGTACAGTTTTTAGTACAGTAACAAGTGAAAATAATATACAAAAAACAGATTGGATAAATGTTGATTTAATAAGACCTAAAGAGTTATATAGTATACTAGCTAATGAAGATCCATTTAATGGAGATTTTGGTATAAGAAACCAAGAAAATTCAGGTAAAATAAAAGCTTCTTTTACAGAAGGAAGATTAGTATTTGATCCCCCTGAAGCCATAGCAGATGTAACAATGTTGTCATTAACATTACCAACAGTTGAAATGGCATTTACTGATAATACTTGGGAAGATTCAAGTCTTACAGACAGTAAAGGATCTTTTACAGAGCATTATCAAAGACAAATAATTCAGATGGCTGTTGAAAAAATGACAAGAGTTGATATAGGATTAATGAATCCTTCTCAATAGTAAGATATTTAAGAGAGTTCTTTTGCTCCCTGCTGCAAGAATAGGTTGCGACTAGAAATAGTCAATGCCTATTTTTGTTTAATCAATAAAATTTAATTAATTTTGTAATTATCTTAAACTTCGCCCTATGATAACATTAAATGAATTAGCATACAATATAAAAAATATTGCTTATGGAGGCGACACTGGTATGGAAAACTCTATAGATATTAGACAGATAAAATTTTGGGTTCATTATCATAGAGCAAAATTAATATCAGAAAATATAAATAAAGGGATATTAGATAGAAGAGAGATATATCAAGATTTTAAATTAAATGTATATAATTCTAGAAGATTATTAGTAAGAAATTATATACATGAGTGGAGAGAGTACGACACAAAAGGTACTACTCAGCCTTCTATAACACCAGGTCTTATATCAAATTTACCAAAATATAGCAATGGAATGTTAAGGCCATATTTTTTAGCTGGAGGTTATTTGTCTGTAGGAACAACTACTGCTAGTAATTTATGGACAAATGACATAGCAAATAATCAATTTGGTTTAGATATATATTCTAACTCAGAAGATAAGGGTAATTTTAGAAACAAAGGACAGGCTACTTTTAATATCCCTAAGCCTTTAGTTTTTGATAATAAAAAAGGTTTATCTAGGCTTCAGTTAAAAAGACAAGTGCATCGTCCAGATGACACATCTACAGCAAATGTAAATGAAGAAGAGCAGGGCGTAAAACTTGTTGGCGTTCCAATATATTATAAAAATCAAGACGAACAAGTTCACGGTATACATAATAAATTTACCCATAATAAAGACATGCCTTACTATCAATTTGCTGAAAATCAAGTAAATGATGGTTATGACAAAAATGGAGATACTTTTTTAGCCATACAAAACTTAAAGGTTTCTCCTAATTATCATGGAGGGTTAGAAGCACCTGGAGATGAAAAATTATTTTATGCATATGTAGCAAATGTAAGAATGATTTTATCAAATCCTATAGAGGTTGCTGAAAAAGGAGGGTATAATCCAGCAGACTATGATAAATACAATAATTATGGAGATGCTAATACTCCTAATTTATGGGATGATTCAAAAAATTATTATCCTATACCAATGGATATGGTGGGAGATTTAATACAAAGAGTAATACAAATTGAAATACAAACATCATTAAAAACAGTGCCAGAAGTGGTTTCTGATAGTTTTGATGATACAACTAAAGTAAAATTAACAAGTGGGACACAAGTACAAAGATAAATATATATCAATAAAAAATATATATACTAGCGTAAAAGAAACGCTTTATAAAAATATAGATTATACTTTATATTATAATATTGTTAAAAGGTTTTTTGAAATATTAATTAGAGATGTTGCTCAAAGAGACAGAAAAGTGTATCTTCCTAATCAAATGGGATATGTGCATTTAGATGAAAGATTACATAAAAGAGCTTTTCATATTAGAGTAGATAACAAAGCAACAAAAGAATTAGGAGAAACAGTTTTTTATAAAGTCCCTATTTTAGACGATTTTTATAAAAAGTTAGTTTGGGTGAGACCAACAAAATATAGAAATTGTAAAATATTACCTTTAGGGTATTCAAAAAAAATAATAAATAAAAATTAAATATGGGTACAGAATTAACAGCGCAATCCTTAACAGTGACTATTACAGAAGCTTTAGCTGTAGATCATGCAAATGGAGCAACTAACGATATAGATTTTGCACAAACGTACACGCACACGTATGCGAGTATAGCCAATGTGTCTAAAAGAATTATAAAGTTAGCTAATACAAATTTAACAGAAATAGCAACTTTTGGTAGTACAACTGCAGATGGTGCTTTTGTAAGAGCTGATGTAAGATATATAAGAGTAACTAATTTAGATGCCTCAGATGCTTTACAGGTTGGTTTAGATGATGAAGACTCAGATGCAGCATATACTTCTGTAGCTGCTGATAGCAGCATTATATATACTGGAACAACTGTAGAGGGTGGTAATGGCGGATCTACTTTAGATGCCGCAACATCTTTAAAAGTTAAAGGAGCTTCTAATCAACAGTTAGAAATTTTTATAGCTTCAGTATAAAATAAAAAATTATGCATATAAATATAGATAGAATATTTACCACAGTTGCAAGAAATTTAGGACTAGACAATTTTGATAGACATATCAATAGTTGGATAGAGTGGACTTATGAGGCTGAAAAACTAATTGGAAGTATAGATACTTTTGTGCAAAGAGAAGTTACCTATGATGCTAGCGGAGCTCAAGCTACAGGAACAATAAATTTTACTTCAAATCCAAGTTCTGGAGATTCAATAGTTTTAAACGGAGTTAAATTGTATTTTAAAAATACTACAGATTTAGGAGCAGCAATAAATCCTAATGAAATAAAAATAGGAACAACATTAGCAGATACTTTATCTGATAGTACAGTTTCTCCATATGGATTATTACAAAGTTTAAAGGGATTTACAGGAACAACTACCTCTCCAATGACAGGACCAATATTAAGTTCTGCTATTTTAAATTATCCAGAGGCTTTAAATGTTGCAGATTATAGTATAGACACAGCCACAGGAATACTTACTATAACAGCAAAAGAAATAGGGCCAAAAGGAAATGAATATACTTTAGGTTCAGATAGCTCTAATGCTAAGATTAATGGATTAAATTTAACAGGAGGGAAAGGAATATATAGAAATCAACAAATAACTTTACCAGAAGATAATATTAAATTATTAGCAGTTAGAGTGGGAACTGATGACTCAGATCATGAACATACAGAGATTAGAAAGTCTTCAGCTATACATAGAGGTAGAATAGGTAAAAATACTGATGATTCACAACAAAGAGTTTTTAGGTATTATGTAGACGGTAATAGATTAAATATACAACATGATGATTTAGATGAAATTACTATTGTATACCTAGCTTATCCAAAAGATAGGAGAGGCTATCCTATGGTTAAAGAAGGTCACGAAACAGCAGTGGCTCAATATATAATGTGGCAAACAAAATTAATTGAATTTTATAATGGTAAATTACCACAATATATAACAAAAGAATTAGAAAAAAGATGGTATTTCTTATGTGGAAAAGCAAGAGGAGATGACGGAATGCCAACATCAGAACAATTAAAACAAATAGGCAATGTATGGAATACATTAGTTCCCATAACAAATGATAGAGGGGCAGGTCTAATAGATTTATAAAATGGCTAAAAAAAATCAACCAAAAGATACTCCAGAAAAAAGAGGTTTATCACAACCACAAGGGTTTACACATGGAATGGTTAGTGATCTTGATCCTCATTTTCAGTTAAAAGGAAGTTATTCTGACGCTCAAAATATTAGATTAACAAATTCTGAAGGCGATACATTTACCGTAGAAAATATTGAGGGTAATAGTTTATTTATAGATTTAGCAAATTATCCAATAAGCGTAAATATTGGAGAAGGAGCTGAAGTAAATGTTTCAGATTATCCAACATTTTATGATAGAGGTCCAAATTTAGACGTAACTACCAATTTAAAATTAGACAATAGATGCTCTATTGTGGGGCATTATTCTTATGCTAATCAATTATTATTAATAATAGTTGGCAGGTTTGAATACGATAGAAATAATGTGTATAGTGATGGAAATCCAGCAAACATGCTTATTGACAGAACCGATAGAACCATATTTTTAATGGTAGACTTTGATGAGAATTTTGAAGTAAAAAAAGTAAGCGATTTACGAGTTTGTTATAAGCCAAGCAAAGAGAATTATCCAGACTTAGGCATGAAATTAGATGTTCCTGTAAGAGTAGAAGCAATAGTAGAAAATGATTCTATATCTAGGATTTATTGGACTGATAATGTTAATCCTTTAAAAACATTAAACTTAAAACAAAGTAGGCTAGATTTATTACCAATAACCTCTCTAGATATAACTCCATTAATGAAACCATCGCAACCTGTATTAAATACAACGTTACATGGTTCTTTACCTGTAGGTGTTTATCAATATTCTTATAAGCTTGTATCTGAAAATGGAGGAGAGTCAACATTTTCTCCATTAAGCAATATGTATCATGTTTCTGATCAATCATTTAGTAATTCAAATACATATGGGGGTGGCCCTAAGGGAAATTTAGGTACACAAGGTTTTAATATAAAAGTTTCAGATATAGATGAAGATTTTGAATATATAGAATTATATGCATTATTATATGAAGATTTAAATTCTCCGCCAAAGGTTGCTTTAGTAAATAGAAACAAAATAGCAGGTCCAAGCTCAACATTTCAACATGTTAATTTTAGCAATCAAATAGAAAGTGGATTAGAAGAAGTTCTTATAGAATCTAATACCTGGGATGTTTGTAAAGATATAGCGATAAAAGATAATATTTTATTTGCAGCTAATTTAAGACAAAAACAAAATTATATTTCTGAAAAAGAATGGAATGTTAAAGTATTAAGATGGAGAATAGCTCCTGGCAGCTCTAACAGATTAGATGCAATGTTAACGACTAATGATCCGCAAGTAAAACATTATCAAGACACAGGATCTGGACCAGTTGAAATAAATACATCTTTATATCAATATAGCGTTACAGATGACGAGAACCACAGGTGCGGTTATGGTGAATTACTTGGAGCTACAGGAAGTATGTATGATGCTGCTTCAAATGATTTTATGAATTACGATGGATCTTTAAATAATCCAATGTGGACATTAAATGTTTCTGGATTAAGATATGGACTTCAAGACACTACAAGTACTTCTGATAATAGATTTACAGGAGCCTATGCATATAGATTTTTATCAGACAGGAAAACATTAGGAGGTGAAAGCTTTAATTATACTACAAATGATTTAGGTGGGTGTCGTGTATCTTTTGGTGTTGAAGAAAGGGTGGCTGATCAAGCACAAAATGCATCTTCTAGTCCTTTTATATCAGCAACTTCAGATGGTAAAGAGTTTTCTACTGAAAGAACTGATATTGCGTGGGATGGTTTAGATACCTATGACACTGGTAGCACTACGTTTAAAACTTCTATGTCATTAGGAGGCAGTAAAGACCCACATGCAGCAGGAGATAAAAGAGGGTATCAAAGAGGTGAGGTTTACAGATTTGGTGTACAAGTATACGATTTAAAAGGAGCTCCTGGAAATGTATTATGGATAGGAGATATACAAACTCCAGATCAATTTGATTTATTAAGAATGATAGATATAAAGGGAGCAAATGATGGTAATGGTTCTCCTTATAGTCCAGCCGTACCATCTATTGATGGTTGGGGTACAACTGGATTACAAACAAGAAAATGTGTAGTTTCTCATCCACGTATACAAGACCATAGATTATCACATATATATGGACACGTTGTTCCTCCAGCTGATATAGAGTGGTTTACAGAAAGAAATGGAGGCACTACAGCAGATTTAACAGCATATATAAACGATATAGGAAATCAAATAAATGGTAATTTATTACCTGGTGGTACTAGTAATTGGCTCTATCCGTCTGCTAACGGTGGAGGCATAAATAAAGCATTACCAAAATATGAAAATTATCAAATATCAAATGTTAATGAAAGATATGGTTATAAAGATGAAAATCATACTGACACTCATTATTTATATGATATGTATGTAGCTTTTGAATTTATGATTCCTGATGAAGTTGTAAAAAAAATATCTGGATTTAGAGTTGTAAGAGCAGTAAGAACAGAAGAAGATAAAAGAATAGTACAACAAGGATTATTAAATCAAACAGCTAAGTATGGAGATGCAAAAAGAAGTATAAATTTTGGTTATGGAAAAACTAGATTTTGTAGAAAAGATAATGAGGCTTTTAGTGATGATCCTGTTTTTGTAAATGAATATAATGACCAAACAAATACACCAGCGATTGACCCAACACTTCCTGAGCAACCAGAATATGATACATATTTAAATGGATACTTAGGATTAGCTGAAAATTCTTTTTTAGCTTTTTATGATAATGCAGAAACAGATGGAAAAGTAACTACAGGAGGTAATACAGCAGGTAAGGTTTACACCTTCCCAGAAAGAGAGGATTCTAAACAGTGGGGAGGTGATACCGCAGAAACAGTAAGAGGTGTTGTAGATGCAGGAGCTAATGCTAATTATGGTGGACCTAATACTTATGGAGTACATCGTAGACATTCAGCCTATTTTGGAAGTTGGGATAAATTTTCAAATCAATATAGCGCCAATAGTAGTTCAACAGATTCTCAAAATTATCAGGGTGAAGAGATCCGAAGTTATCGTGATCACAAACACATAAGTGGATCTATATTTACTTTAGACGCTCCAGATAGTGCTTTTGGTATAAGACCATATTCATATAGAGAAGGAGACTATTTAAGAATAGATTGCGTTTTAAAACTTAGTGATGAAAGAAGATATGAAAATCATCCAGACAATTGGGGTGGTACTACTGGTGTATATGCAGACGCATTTCATAGTTATTGTAGAACAAGAACCACTGAAGCTATATCTCCTAATTTTGCTGGTAATGTTCCTAATACTACTGTAGGTGATACAGCAGCTGTACAAACACAATGGGGTCCTGTGCAAAAAGATTTAAATATAAATGCGGCTTTATCATTCTGTACAAGACAAGACTTAGACAATGATTATTCAGTGTTAGTAGGTAAATATTATTGCTTTGATCCTTATTGGGCTGTAGGAATGGAAGTAACTGGTGGAAAATTTATGGGAGATGATCATGGTGCAGCAGCTTGGGGTCCACGTAGACCTCGTATGAATTATGGTTGGTTATTACCTATTGCTGCCTCAAAAGAAATAACAGATGGAGAAATTGTTCCTAATGGATTTTTTAAACATGCAAACGAAGTAAAGCAAGGTCAAGTACATGGATTTTCTAATAATACTCTAGGATATACAAAATTAGCCGTTGTAAGTAAAAAGTCAGGATCCACTGACTATACGGATGATAAACAATATTTTGTTTTTGATGCTGTAAATCAAAAGATAGCTCATATAAATAACGCATCAGGAGGGTCTGCTAATCAGTATGCAGATGTTTTAGAAGAAGATTATACATATGATACTATTTCAACAATGCAAATGGGTCTTAGAAGTATTCTAATAGAAGTGGATAACAGAGCAAAGCACGTAAGGCTTAAGGGGGCTGATTCAAGTCATTTTATGAATATAGCAACGTATGGAGATGTAAAATACCATCATTGGTTTGCTCCATTAAATTTAGGAGCGTATTATGAGCATGGAGAATGGAGATCTACAAATAGACTTAATATTCATGGAGGTACTTCAGGTGATTATGGTCATGATCATTTACCTGTAAGAAACGGATTTCTAACCCATCAGTTTGAGGGAGCTGCAGACGTTATAGATACTAAAGATCACGGATCTGATTCGTGGGGCGTTAAACTTAAAGATGATAACGGAAGAAGTTTAGTTCCGTATAAATATTTATGTAGTATTGTAAGAAGAGTGGTTCCTTATGGAGGTTATTCAAAAGGAGCTATAGAAAGAACAAGATATATTCCTTGTGGTAATTTTCATAAAGTAAATGCTGAAGATACTGTAAATTCTGGCGATTTACAACGTCATGTATCGCAGGTGTTTGGAGGAGATACATTTGTTAATTTATATTCTCATCAAAAAACATCCTCTCCTTATATGAGAAAATCTGCTGCTAGATGGCAAGTCTTTCCTGTTGAGTCTTATGTTAATACAGATATGAGAAGCGGATTAACATTGAATGCTGGAGACACAGTTGTAGGTAAAAATATAAACGAACCTCCTTTAAGTAATGATTGGTTATATAATAGTATATATTCACAAGAAAATAATTTAAAATCAGCAATAGCAGTAGACGAAGAAACATTTAACGATAGTTTAAACCTTCCTTATGAAATTGCTTATTCTAATACAAAAATATTAGGGCAAAGATCAGATGCATTTAGACAATTTCCTATTAATCAATTTCATGATATGGAGGGATTATATGGTGAAATTAATAGAATAATAAATTTTAAAAATGAAATATATGTTTTACAAGACACGGCATTTGCTAAACTACTTGTAAATCCTTTATCAATGTTAAGCGATGATACAGGAACATCATTATTTACTGGTACAGGAGAAACTGTAGAAAATCATATTTATATATCTACTAAATATGGTACAAGGCATCGTTTTAGTGTAGCCCAAAGCGAAAAGTCATTATATTTTGTTGATAGTAGTTTTGCTAGATTGTTTAAATACGATACAGAAAAATTAATTTCATTAGGAGACGCTTTAGGTCAAAGAAATTATTTAAAATATATTATTAAAGAATGGGAAAAAAGAGCTTATAGAGTTTGTCCTGATACTAATAACTTTACTTTTGGAGTACCTCTTCCTGGAAATTTAATAAGTATGCATGGTAATAATACTGCTACACATGGAATAGCTAAAGGTCAATTAGACAGTGTATATAAGCCATTTGAAGGTAGAAATTATTTATCTGACAATCCATTAAGATTTTTAGGAATAACTTCTATATATGATTTTAAAAATAAAGAATTATTAGTTACATTTCATAATAGTTATTTTGGGCCTTATCCACAAGATACTTTAAGAAGAGCAAATTTATGGAATAATGAAAATCATTTTTCAACAGATGCGCATGATGGAACTCCAGCTGGTATTTCTCAAACATTAGTATATAGTGAAGCGATAAATGCATTTACATCTAAATATAGTGTTGCTCCTCCTCAATGGCTAATAGGAGGTCAGGGTTCGTTTTTGGTTTGTCCAGAAAATGAAATGGATATAATAAATATAGGTCAGTTTAGTGCAACTACAGGGTCTTCAGACGATATGAATAATGCTATAACAAGAGTTTTTAAACCCCTTAATCTTTTTGGTAATGGACATACAAATCTTGATAGAAATTATAGATGTAATCCATTAAGGTTGTGGCTATGGGATAAACATGAATCAAAAAAGAAAACACATTTTTTTGGAAAAAAAGATGATTGGCTTAAAAAACAAGACACGACAATGCTTAATGGTGGTACTAATCAAGGATGGAACGTTTATCATGCTGGAACAGGAGATGTGCCTGATGAAAGCTATATAGAAAAAGTAATTAACACTGAAGCTGCAAATAGTAAAGTATTTGATAATGCAGAAATAGTTATGACTCCTGGAGATGTTCCATTTAGTAATATAAAATATCTTACTGATATTTCACATGATACTTTAAAAATATATTCTCAATTAACTAGTTATACAGAACCAGTTATGTTAGATGAAGAAGAAGAATTAGTTATTAATAAAAGATGGGATTTTAATGGAACAATAAATGGATGGTTTTTTTATGATGGTAGTTCTTATCCAGCACCTGTGATTAATACAACTTCAATTACTTTAAATTGTAATGGTGACGCAAGGTTTAGAAGCCCATATAAAGGTGATCAAATAGATTTAATAGGTAAGTATAATAATAAAATTAGAATGAGAGTTAAAAGAACTTCTAATACATCAAGCACTGATTGGGAAGGTAAAATACTTTGGCAAGGATATGATATTATAGAAAAAGAAAAAGGAAATTATTCTTTATATGGAGAAGATGGTACAAGAGCAGCTACTATAGACGAGCCTTTAGGAACAGGTGATTTCGGACAAGATACTTCAGGGGTTGATATTGTAGGAGGAATAGATTTAGACTTTGTTATACTTGAATGGGATATGTCTGATCCAACTATAAATAATGATGTTGATGCTTGGGAAAACTCTTTAATTCATCGTATTAGAATAGATCTTAGCGGTGATACAGGAGCGGCTACATTTGAGGTAGATTGGATAGAAATAGGAGGTTTAAAAGCACATAAATATATAGATGGTATTTTAAAATTACCATTAAGAACAGAAAAAAGTAAGCGCAGAACAAGAGGAACTTATGCTAAAATAAAATATAGCGCTAAAACTACAGAAAAATTTAATATCTTTGCAATACTTGCAAAATACAGAAAAACTTATTAAAAAATAAATTATGGCCTATTCAGACATACTTAAAGCAACTTCTTTATACGGCAATTTATTAAATAAAAATTTTGCAAATTCAGCAAATAATTTAAAAAATATAAATTTTCAACAAGGTCCAGTAAATCCTAATACATCGGAAGCCTACTTTCCTTCAACAGCTAGAGATCTTTATATGTCTGGAACACAGGACGTGTATAATCCAATGATAGAGTGGCAAGACTATAAACCATATAAAGGTTCTAATTTAGCTTTGCAAGGATCTCAAGCAATGAAATATGGTAAAATAGGAGAAACATTAACTCCAATAACTCAAGACATATCTACATTATTAGGGGGAAAAGGAAAAATAGATAGTTTAGCTCCTGCTACAGCTTTATATGGGCTTACACAAAACCAAAATCCTTATGACTTTACTACAACAGAAAGATTAGGAACTATTGGAAGTACAGCTTTAGCGGCTCATTCATTAGCTCCCATGTTAAATCCTGTTGTTGGTAATCTTCTTAATATGCCTTTAGCTGGAAGTGCTGCTGCTACTACTGCAGGTGTAACTGGTGTCGCTCCAATAGCTGGTATGCATCCAGCGCTTTTAATTGGAGCCTTACTTTTAGGTAATTTCTTTGGTAATAAACAACAAGCTAAAGTAAAATCAAATATAGCAGAAGTAAAAGCAGATGTTGAAGATAAACAAGATAAAGCCTATAAAGACAGGCAAAAAAATTTAGAAGAAATGAGAAATGATATGTTAGCAAAACAACAGCAAAATATTTGGCAACAAACACAAAACCTATATTCAAATCAATATGGCGGAGCTTATGCAGACCAAGGTATGAAGTTTACTCCAAAAGAATTAAATAAAATAGCTAAAGCTGGTAGAAATGGAGACACTATGCTTGCTCATGTAAACCCTCAAGAAGCTGCTTTATTAAAAGCACTAGGTGGTAGTGGTACTAAAAATCCTTACACTGGAATGCCAGAATATGGTTACGGAAGTTTTATAAATAGTATAGGTAGCGCTCTAACAGGAGCTGCTTCATCTGTGTTAGGAGGAGCAATGGATCTAACAGCTCCTATTGTAAATCCAGTATTAGGAACTGCAAATACAGTATTAGGAACTGCACAAGACATAACAACACCTATAATACAAACAGCAGCAGATATAACATCAGCTGTACCAAATGTTGTAGGTGATGCATTTACTGGAGCTCTTAATTTAGGAACAGATGTAGTTCAAACTGGACTAGAAGCCGCTACAGATTTAGCTGATCCTATTGTAAGACCAGTATTTGGTGTTGCTGATGACGTATTAGAGGTAGCACAAGATGTTAGTGATCCTATTTTAGATTTAACTATGGGAACTGGTTTAGATATAGCTGAAGGAGTGATAGAAGGCAGTTTAGCTGGAATAACAGCTGGAGGAGAACTTCTTAGCGAAACATATCAAATGCTTGTAAATCCAATTGCTGATTTAGTTCAGGGTCTTATAAATCCAGAATCCCCAACAATATTTGAAAACTATCAAACATCAAGTGGTTTACCAGAATTAAACAGATCTGCAAGAGCAGGAGATATAGATAATACACAAATGTCAAGATTAGGTTTAGCAACTTCAGGAACAGCTCCAATAAAAGATAGCACTAAAAAAAGTTATTCTCCAGGAGACTGGGTAGGTGGTAAGCCAAACCCTTATATTGCTCCTAATGTAGAAGAAGAATTAGATTATGCTGCAAAAGGAATGAAGTATAAGTATGATCAAGGAGGAAAAGCAAACATAGTTGCTGAGTTTACAGGAAATGAATTAATAGTAAACGATCAAAATAAAGTAGAAGAAGGATTAGCTTCAGGAAATTATTCAATGGCTGCAGCACCTATTAGAAGAGCTATGGCATCTGGAACTGTAACGCCAGGACCAGAAACACATAAAGACAATCCTATGCCTGTAGACGAGCAAGGTAACATATATTATGTTAATGGAGGTAAATTAAAATTTAAAGTAAATAAAGGTGCTGGTGTGTATGACCATGCTACAGATCAATTTAAACCAACTATGACTGATAAAGAAATAGCAATGACGGCTTCTAAAAATATTGCTAAGTGGAAATCTAACGGAATGGCATAATGAAAAAAGAAGAATTTTTAAAAATACCTGGAGTTTCAGAAAAGCTAAAGCAGATTGCTGATAAATATGGTTTTACTGTAGATCAGCTTTTAAACACTATAGAAAAAGAATCTCAATTTAAAACTACAGCAGTAAACCCTAAATCTGATGCAACTGGATTAATACAGTTTATGCCAGATACTGCAATAGGATTAAACACGTCTATTGCTCAAATAAAAGAAATGGACGCGCTATCACAGTTAGATTTAATAGATAGATATTTTGAAAAAAACCACACTGAAGGACAGCATCCTTATATTACTGTAGCGTATCCGAAAGCTGGAAACATGGATTTAGATGATGTTATTGCAGACAAAAATAGCGCAATTTCAAAGCAAAATAAACCATGGAGAAACAAAGAAGGAAATGTAACAAAAAGATCAATCTTAGCTTATGTAACAGGAGAGTCTTCTGATATATCTGAAGAAGTTAGCTCATCAAAAAATATATATAATTATGATTTTGCTATAAGACAAGATGTAAATGGTATTAATAATCAATTAGAAGAAATAGATAAGCAAATAGAATATGCAACAACTACTAATGATGGTAGAAGAATAAAATCTCTTGAAAAGCAAAAAAATATATTAAACGCTGCAAAAGAATTTATTTCGGCTAGAGAAAAGTTTAATCCAGAATATACATTTGATAAAAAAATATATGAAAATTCTATAAAAAATAATGATACAGAGCAGTTAAAATTATGGACAAAAGACTTAATGGAGGAGCATGAAAATAATTTAAAATATGAAATAGATAAAGCTGCAGACGGAACATCAACTAAAACAGAAAAGGAATTAACAGAAATTACAAATGAATATAATGAAATAAAAAATTATACTGTTGATTTATATACAGAAGAAAATGTTGAATCTATGGATTTAACTGGTCTTTTTCAAGGTTTAGCACAGCAAGGTCTTGCGTCACCATCTGATGTAGAAAGTTTTTTACAAGACACAGATAGTCTTGCTATATTAAAAAATCAATTAAATTTAGCTAAAGAATTTAATAAAGAAAACTATACAGATAATCAAAAAATAATAGATTTAGCAAAACAAAATAATATAGGAAAATATGATGACGGTAAGGGTGGCGGATTTATACATTCTGTATGGGATCCTGTTGAGGGAAAAAATTATGTATTTACAAATCGTCAATGGAGTGGATTAACAAACACTACTGCTTTAAAAGATATTTTTAAAGATATACCTCGTAATTTTAATTTAGCATCACCTGAAAGTAAATCTTTTAACAGAAAAGAAGATCCAGGATCTATTACTGAAATATCTAAAAAATTAAAAGAAGATATAAAATTTCAAACTTATTTTGGTTTAAACAAAAATGCAAGCGAAGAACAAAAAGCTATTTGGGCTAAAATACAAAACCCAGAGTATGACCTGTCTAATATAGAGGTTGATTTAAGAAAAATATTAAATTTAACACAACAAAGTGATGCAGTAGATATTTCACAGCCTGATATTATTACACCAACTAGTGATGTTACTACTAGTGATAATACCACTGATGGTCCTAGCACTACAGAAGAACCCTTAACAACTGTACAAAAAATACAAGGAGTTGGTGATAGTTTATTTAAAGGAGCTGGAGCTCTTTTAGATACTATTGGAGGTCCTAATGCTATTATATCTTATGTAATGGGTAAGAAAGGCTTAAAAGAAGCTATGAAGGAAGTTAAGCCGCAGGCCAGCGCTAAACTATCTCCTATGTTTATGGAGCATCTTAGACAAACTAAAGAGTTAGCAAA
>TARA_R110002012_G_scaffold141520_2_pt1 | contig 14927 bp, 7 predicted proteins | sample TARA_R110002012 | Tara Oceans TARA_R110002012 (sample SAMEA4396515) | marine metagenome | biome: Westerlies Biome; feature: [DCM] deep chlorophyll maximum layer (ENVO:01000326); material: water (ENVO:00002006), including particulate matter (ENVO:01000060) such as... | depth 40 m
CCCGCCCCACTACCACCAGCTTCAGCATCCCGGGAAAAATTACCTCCACTCGTTCTGTTACTTCCTTTCACCCCACAGCTCCAATAATACAATCCACGACCTCCCTTACCACCCGGGCTTCCTCCGGAACCACCACCGGCTGTGTGATATTTACCGCCGCCTATCGACCACCCGTCCCCTGGGCCAGAACGCCCGCCAGCTTTACCTTGACCTCTTGATCGAGTATCGAGATCCCCACACCGGTAAGATGATTTGGCATGCCTTCCTGAAGTGCCGCCCCAGCCGCCACCTGCACCACCACCACCACCACTTTGCGACCCGGTTGATGATCCACCACCACCACCGCCGCCACCAGCGATAAATCCACCGGTTCCTGATGGAACCGAACCACGGTTTTCAAAAATAATCGTCCCGCCATGAACGTGTACTGCATCTCCTCCGTCTTGACCTCTAGCAGATCGACCTGATGATCCAGCCTTTGATCCTCCATTTCCCCCTCTTCCCATTATATATCCACGATTAATAAATTTCAGCTTGGAAAAGCAATGTATCTTCAAAGCTGGCTTCTTATTATCCCCCGGTGTATCAGAATATAGATATTTCCCAGATGCTAATGTAATTTCTGCCTCGTCTCTTCCATTCCATCCCTTTCCTCGTGCCCATCTACATAAGTCTAATTCCTTATGATTGCGAGTAATCGTCCCCCTCCAGATTGATGGCTCAGGTGGCAATTCACATGATCCATCGTCAACAGTTGCATCTGGGTTGTAATTCGGATTCCCCTCTTCCATGCACCCGGGGATACCTGGAAATTCACAGGCACCAGGCTCTCCCGGAGGAATATTATCAGTTGCTTCTGGATTGTAATTAGTTGCATTAGGGCTCGTACAGCCCCACACCGGCTCTACAGGGCATACTAACTCTTCCTCTACAAAATCTTCTTCTACTCTACGCCAAACATATACTCCGTAATTTGGAGGTATATTATTATGTAATCTATTTTCTCCGACTGCAGTACTATTTACAGGGCTATACCCCGGGACCTGTACTGTTGTAAATGAGCTTCCTTCCGATTCGAAGGTTGACTGGTCTGGTGATTGCAATTCTTGCAATCTTGTCACCTCCTCAAACATTATACGTGCATCTTCAACACTACCTAATGCCGTGCGAACAATCCGGAACGCCTTAATCAATTGATCATTAGAAAGCTCACCCGGGTGTATAAATGCGGAATCTCTTGGATCTGAATTAGATCTTACTATTTTTACGTATTCACGCCGCACATTTTCCTGCCCCTCAGGAGAAGGTGGATCATTTTCACTTACTTCAGTTCCAGGTAATCTATCTCGTTGCCATATTTCGTCAATAGGTCTCGGACTGTTTCCTATATATATAGGGAGTAACGTAGGTGGTATACTTGGGTCCGGAACTGCAACCGGATTTCCCTGAGCATCGACTGCATATTGCGCTACTGCCTGCTGACTTTCTAGGAAAAGTAACCCGCCCCACCCTGATCCGCCGCTAGCATCCACTCCACCGGCTTGCTCAAAGGGCAGTCTAGCAACCGGCGACCATCCCGGTGCACTGGTTGTATCTTGAACAGGTCCTGCCCATCCCCTCAAAGATCTGTTTCCAAGAGTTGGGTTAAAATCAGCATCTGTATACCTATAACCCTCACTATATAACTTCCGTATATGTTCAGCCCTATACTCACTTACCTCTTCAAATGATCCGTTATTTTGAAAAGCCACTATCGCGTCTTGGCCCTGAAACTCTCCATAATTGCTATCATTTTGTGTATTTCCCTCAGGATTAATCGGAGGCCCGAAATAAGGAAACCAACCCGGGTACTGTGTTTGCGCCGCCGCCAGCTCTGGCGTCATTCCAGTATCTGTTATATGTGAATGCTCGGGTAAGTTACCCTCAGTTATCCTGGCTCCGTATTCACCTGCTCTGTCTCCATTTGTCTCACCTCTACCTCCAGCTGAAAAACTAAAGAGGTCGCTATTTTTATCCGTATACCCGCCAACACCTACAGTAAACCGTTGACTAGACTCTAGCACCCATCTCGTACCAATAATTTTATTCATTGGATTATTAGGCGTCGTGGTTAACATAATAGCGCCAACAGGATAAAAAGTATTTAACCAATCTTTTACGACAGGGGTTCCGGAACTCATTGCTGAATCAGCGCAGTCTGAACCAGTCGGGCACCCTTCCGGCATTATATAATTATTAATTACTACTCTATCACCGGCTGAACTTAGAGATAAGCCTGTAATATGGCCTGCGCCATCATAAACAGTATTAGATGTAAAAGAGTTTAAATCAGCCCCACTAACATGTAAAAGAGAGGTATAATAATCGGCTATACGTTCGTTGCTTAAATTTTCTCCTCTACTTGGCATTGTTTTTATTTATGGTGATTTATTCCTCTACAATAGTCTCTTCTGACTCCTCTGCCTCATCCGAGACCATAAGATTTGCTACTGTTGTTGGTAAAGTATCAAAAATAGATTTTTGTAATCGATATAATTCTCTAAATACTCTGGATATGACTGTGTAGTTTACTTCTTCATTTTCATGGAATTCTAAATCTCTAAAATTTATTTCTATGTCCTGATATGTAGTGAAGTCTCTTAATATGGCAATGCCGTTAGCAAGTGCTGGTGTGGGTATAGTACCTAGGTTTGAAAAAATATTTACAGTGTCTTGAATAATGTTTTGTATTTCGCTATTTAAAGATATACCTAAGCTAGATTCACAGCTAGTTACCTTTTCATATTGGTTATCTAAGTCAAGCGGAACAAAATTTTGATATAATAAAGAAGGAAGTTCTCTAAACAGATAGATCCGACCTATTGTATGCAGGAAGTAAAAAAGATCTGTTGAATTTTTAGCAACGATAAAATTAATATAGTTAAAGTAATTTGATCTTAGTATATTAGTATTGAATTTTTTTTCAATTTTATTAAATCGCTCTTTTGTCGAGCCAAAATACATTGTAGCAGGATATAGTAGATTGGTAGTAGATGGGAACCCAGCTACTAATTTAGGATTAGAGATAAATCGCGTAGTTACAAATCCGTTATCTACTAATGTGAACATATTAGAATCATTTGGTGAAAAATATATCTGTACTGTTTCTGTAGATGCACCTATTTCATCTGCATTGTCAAAATATTCTCTTTTTAACACCTTAGGATTTAAGGTACAGCTTAGATTTGTTATATTATCAATATCTAGATGGTACAAATAATAAATTTGATCCGGGGTAAGGACCGCTTCAGTTTGAACCGCAGCAGAAATTTCATCGTCGTAAATTCCACATTCGAGCTCGGTACTCTGAGTTATAATAAGAACTGAATCATCTGTATCTCTTATATCAAAAGCTACTATTTCTTCGTTCGGATTAGCAGTGGTGATTATATCAACAAGAGCATTTGTATCCTTGTTGACTAATTTAAGCTTAATTTCACCTTCTTCTAAATATCGATAGCCTCTAACGTTATTACCAATTGCAACTCTGTTATCAATTATTTCATCTTCCAGCTCAATTATATCTACTAGTTTAAGGGCCCGGCATGTAGATATAAAGCCATTATCATAAAGTTTAAGAGAAAAGAACTTCCGTGTCTCAGAGGTTCTGTCATCCTCAACTAATGTGTATAAAATATCTGTACTATTATCATATGTAAATTCAATATTACCTTCAAAAATATCTGCATTAACACGTGTTAATGAACCCCCTTTAACGAAGTTTCCGGAAAATGCATATGAGTTAGATGTTGATGTAGTAATAAAGTACAGATATGACATATCATCATAAACAAATAATGTACTGTTGACAGTATTGTCTAGTACATCAACTCCGAATACTTTATCTATATAACTAAAGGGATCTATTTGGATAGGAAATTTGTTGTCTTTTGATAATTGAACATCATCATTTCTTATGTCTCTACTACCGCTGGAAAGGCCCAAAAAATAACTATCCCCGTCAACAGGTGTGTTGCTAAAGTTAAGCAATTCAGTGTTTGAAATTATATTCAGTGCATATAAATTTAGATTATTGTGATTAAGATATCCTAAATTTGTGTCTATAAAATTTTGGTCTATTATATTTCTAGGAGAAATTTCTGGTAATGTCAAGATATTAGATACATTTACCTTTTCAGCCGTCCGGTCAAATTCAATCTTGTTTAAAAAGCAGTTCGCTAAAAAAGTACCGTTGGAGCTAAGCAACTTTGAAGAAGAAGAAAAAGATTTATCTGTATAAGCTACACCATCTATTACATTTATAAAACCACTGTAGTCAGCTCCACTTAAAGTAAAAGCATCGCCTCCGGTATATTTAAAATATTCTATCATGATTTATAATCTACAAAAGTTATATTGTTTATCTCAGTGGTTTTAGGAAGAGAATTACTTATATTGGTTTTTAGTATATTTTTAACCTCGTCAGTTATACTATCTTCTGTAATATTTAAATTTTTAATATTAATATCAACTACATTACTCTTATTTTTAAGGTTAGTATTAATAGAATTTACTGTTTGTATATTATCTGTCATGTTTCTCATTCCACATGGTAGAGATATGCTTATATCTTGTATTCTGTCTAAATCTGTACTAAATACAGCAGCTAATTCTTCAATCTCTGTTAACGGCGATAACGTTAAATATAAGTTCTCTATGTATTGTGGATTTTGCCCAGCAGCATTTCGGAGAATTTCTATAGGGGCGCCTGTCTCAGTTTCGGTGTCCTCGGCTGTCTGCTGCATAATTTCCTGTATATATAGATCTCCGAATACTATTCTTTTCGTAAGCATTTGATAGGCATTTATATTAAATGTATATAGCTTTTGAGCATTTAAGTATAAATTACATACACCTAATATAGTATTAAACGATAGAAATATATTATTTTTTTCTAATCTATCGATATCAAAATCATACTCAAATGTTGTTTGTTGTATCCGCTCATTAATAGAAAGGTCCCCACTCGTGCTATTATCAAATATTTTATATGTAAAAGAAATATTTTTTCCTATCTTCTTAATACTAAATCCACCGTCAATTGCATTTCTACCCGACTCTAAAGAAAAATCACGTGAGTCGCTTTGTAATGTAAACCCTAGACCAAATCCCCCGTTTTTGTTTATAGTAGAGAAATATTTATTAACTTTATTTTTTACTACTACTGTTTCACAAAAATTTGTAGGCGACTTTGCAACAAGAATATCGCTACTAATCCTACTGTACTTATATCTTTTTTGTGGCTCAAATGTTAAATCGCTTTTTTTGTCAAAAAAACGTTTTCTGGTGACCGAAGTCTTGAGACTAGAATTAGATTTAATTAAGTTTTCAACTGCTTGAGTATAGGTGATGTTATATGAAGGTGACCCGGCAAGGGCTGCTTCCTTAGAAACTAAGTCCGGGTAGAAATATCTATCTACCCATATTCCTCGCTCCCCTACACCCCCAGACAGCCAAGTACAGAGATAAGTAACATTTTCCGCTTTAACCGAATCATCATCTAAATTATACACTTTATCTGCAAAATCAGGAGCTGGAAACGCAAATGCACCACAATCAGTAAACTTTGTATCGTTTATGTTAAGTTTATTGAATGGTGCTATTGATGATGGGGTAGTAAAATAAGTAGTTCCAGGCTTTATATTAATATCGTAATTGTTATAGACAAAATTTAATGATAACACTTCATTTTTTTCACTGTCTATATCTGAAAATATAGATGTATATTCACGTAGATTTTCGCAAAAGACATTTGCGTCAGGCGTAGATAATAAAGTGTTAGAAGAAGTAAATTGATCCTGAGTGTTCGCAATGTTTTTTAGATTTAAAAGATTAAAGTTTAAGCAGGGATTATTACTTGAACTATATAACAGATAATTAGAAGTTAATTGAAAGTTACTTTTGTCGTTATTAATCTTTTTTCCGAAATTATAAGTAATAAAAGACGCATTATAGGGGGATAAAACATTAAAATTGATTTCCTGGTCTAACCGTATACTTTTATTTATAAAATAAAATTCATTAGCTAATGTAGCAGTGTCTATTCTAACAGCTACTATTTTTTTCCCATCACTCTGTAGATTATATTTGTCGTCGCCTTTGGTAGAAAACAAATTTATATAACTAGTGTTTCCATGCTTTGCAAAGTTATACTCTAGAGTAAATCCAGACATAGGAAGTTTATTTTCCCCTACAAATAATACATATTTAGTATCTTCCGGAAGGCCATGCTGTACTGGAGGATCATCTGATACTACTAGATAATATCGGAAATTATTTTTTACTATCGCAACCCTACATGTAAAACTATCTATGATTGTTATCTCAAATATGTCAGGGCTTTTATCATTTGAATCAGTAATAGATGTAGATCCGTAAAATTGTGCGTCGTACCATACATTGGACGCTTCAAACGAATCTAGTGTGGCTGGGGTAAATTTTAAATATGCCTCGTTGCTATGACCTGTGTTAGCAAACAGCAAAGAAGAAGAAAACCAAGTCGGCTTTATCTGTGCGCTATTAAATGTAGTTATATCATCCAATAGTACATTATTAGTTAAGTAAAAATTTGTAAAGTTTAAATTTTTGAAGCTCTGAGCACCAGACAGCGCGGTAACAAAATTTAAATTAAAATTACCATTAAATGTACGAGAAAACTGATCTAGATCTAGATCAGCTGGGCATAGATTTGCAGCGCAAGAACTCAATGCGCTAAGGCTCGATTTAGTTAAGCAACCCATATAGAATATTTATGCTGTGTCTTCTTTATAAGATTTGTTATTGGCCAGAACCATCGACTTCACCAGCGCCACCTTTGGAAGGATCTTCTTTATAGATGTTGTTATCTAACTGAACAATATAATCATCTTTTTTAGTAACAAAAGTAAATCTCGAGCTATTATAGTTATTATTTAACAGATCGAGACCAATTAGGTCCATATCTTCAACAGCTTCGTAATAACTATTTGTACGTATATTAATGGGCGCACTTAATTGAGTAGTTTGTCCTGTAACATACCCGATATTTAATTTAAGCGTTACAGCTTTGTTAAGCGTATAGGTTGACGGGTAATACTTATGTTTATACTCTTTGACCAAATATACAGGGGCCGCGCCTTTGATCATTTCCGGAAAAATAGATTCAGTTTTATAATCTCTATATATCCGGATATCTGGAATCTCCACTACCGACCCATCACCCCAGTCAATACTTAGATAATTTGGATATATTTCTGAGTACACATTCGTCAACTCTATCCCAAAATTGGTTACATCAAAAAGATCAATTTCATCAAGAACTAGCGACAGATCGAAATTATTTTCAGTTGTAGATATTGAAAGTGTGTGAGTGTTCATAGTATTAAAGCTGCAGCGGAAAGCGGTATAGGTGAAACGTTAGTTGCTGTAATTGAAGGAGTATGTGAACAGAGTAAGAAAGAGAGAGACCCTAAGTCTATAGCTGCATCACTGTCAATAAAGTTATAAGTAAACTTACTATCAGTACTATTATATGAATCTACATCTAAGAAAGTTATTTTATTTGTATATTCAAAAAGATAATTTACTAATAACGGGCCTTTATTTTGATCTTTTAATAGAACGGCGATATTAAACTGCTGATTATCACTACTATAAGTTAAAACCGGTTTACTACATTCTAGATATACCGTATTATTTGTAGATAAGTTAAAGAAGCATGCAGAAGATACTACAGGATTTGCTGTTGTTGGGTAGATTTGTTCGCTCTTTTCGAGATTATAATTATACTTATAAATTTCTGGATATACTCGTGTATCCTTAAAATTGAGCTGATTCCTTGCCATGCGACAATAGAATACGTCATTACCTATTTTAAATCGATTACTTACTTTGTCAAAAAAGTTAGTATTAATGGCGAGAGAATTTGTAAAGGTTCTGGGATTAGTAAATTCATAATCCTTATATTGGGTCTTTTCTATTACTAAATATGAACTAGTTTCTATGAATAGTGTATCATATAAAATATCAAAATTATCTACAGCTGTAGATAATTCATTACATATAGTGGCATTATATTTTCCGGATATATATGTTAAATTATCTGTTAATTGCTGTACTGCTGAAGCGTCAGGAGATTTGTTTATGTTCTTTACATATATTTTTCCTAAATGATCTTTCTTATTAAAGAAACTTTCATTTGCTGTTTGAACTGTCGTGAGAGTTGTAGGTGAATATACTTCACTTCTATAATCAAAAGTTTCTTGTGATAAATCGTAATTGTAAATTATATCACTTGCAAAAAATCTACCATCATAATCCTTTACGCTATTATTACCCGACAGGCGAACATTATAGGTAAAATTTCCCGATAGAGATTTTGTCCAATTAGAAGTATTATCACTTAAGGCTCTAAACAAACTGTTAGTTATATACTCTCCGGTGAAATATCCAATACCAGCTTCAATTAATTCAGAGAAATAAAATGGCTCTGTTTGAAAATCATCAGTAAAGGCACTTAATCCGGATCGAGTAGGATCTGCTAACTGCTCTGTGTCCGAGAACACAAAGTATCCGCCCTCTTTTACATCTGTGTTAATGATCGCTGTCTCAGGTTGATCATAATCCACTTGTGAAAAATCTGTAACAACGTCACATTCTTGGTATGGATTAAAATATCTAAAGAAAAGGTTGTATGCTGAAGTGGGTAAAGTAGTTAAATCGTTAGTAAATGAAGATATCCCAGATCTAATAGTTTGGGAAAATGTAGAGCTATCTGTGGTATCGTAATTAAAATCATATCCTTCTCCGTAAAGGCTATCAAAAAATTGGTAACCGTTAAGTGTAAGACATTTTATTTGTTTTGGTGCCTCTACTTTAAGGTTACTTCTATAATAATCGTTATCTTTTATTAACCCAAAAATATTTCCTAATAGATCTTTTTTACTGTCGTCGATATATCCTTGGTCATATAGATAAGTTAAATCTGTATTTAAATTTCTGCTTTGACCAATTTCGGAATTATAGCCCAGAAAGGACGTGCTTTCTTTATCAGTATTAGGCTGATTAACAGCTATTCCCTTACTTTGATTATTAATCGATCTAGATGTATCTACAATAAAGGCAAATATATCATCATTATTAGTATAGAGAGCCGGGTCAGGAAAAATATATAATTTATTTGGATTAGCTTCGGACTTCTCTCTCTTAAAAAAGTTTACTCTTTCCCCTTCAATTGCTACTATTGATGAATTTTGCGGTCTGAAGAATCCCAAATTCCTTTCGCTTATGATTTGATCGGAAAAAATCGAAGCTGTAGATGGGTAATTTTGATTTAAAAAGTTACCATACGGCTTATCTGCTGTAAATAAGATTTTAGGATCTGAAAGCTCTCCAACTTCATTAGTAGATAGGTAATAAAAATCAGTTCCTATAAATTTTTCTGTTTGTTTTCTCTTATTTTGAAACAGTTCATCAGCCTCTTTTAGAGCTAATATTTCTCTACCTACTCCTGCAAATGCCTGTTGAATTAAGGTACTGTCTTCTGCTAAAAAGAGATTGTCTTTAGGTAACCCGGTAGGATCATACCCTAAAAAATTTCTACCATACTTAACGTCGTCAGGTTCTTGATTAAAATATTGAGAATAGTTATCAAAATATTCTGTAAGTGACACTGCAAGATTGTTTTTAACGTCCTGTATGTTGTAATCTATCGAGGCTGTATCTCTATTTTCTAAGAAATTTACTATAAGATCTTTTGCAGCTTGTTCTATCCCGAAATTACTGCCTTTAAGTTGAGCCTTTATAGTTGAATAATGTAGGTCATTGCGCTTTTCACGATAGTAAGTGGTTATATCTCTAATTTTTTTGCTGTAAAAGGAAACCGCGATTTCTAGATCATAAGGATCACTAAAATCTATTTGGGTTAAAAAGGTCTTTTCAGCGTTTGTTGAGAAATCCAACGTAATATCTTTTAAGAAGTCCTTATATCTATCTATTATTATCTGCGAATTATCTTCAGTCTTTGTATTAGTCTTTATATTCCACCTGTTAATGTAGGTGTTATAGAATTCCGTTAAGGTTTCAGGTTGATATGATTGTGTAACAACTTGAACAAATTGTAAAAAAGTAAACGGGTTAAATTTATCTAAAGCATCTTTATTACTAACATTTGGATTAGTAATAGATAAATTTACGTTAGGAAATCCCTGTACAACACTATCCATTAAACATATTTATCCTTAAAATAAGGATAGACTACTAAATAAAGTATTTCGAACTAACACATCAAATATTTTATTGTTACCTTCTAAGCTACTCATTGGAGTATTATGATCTAAAGTAGTTAATCCATTTGAAAAATCTATTAGGCCTCCAAATATAGTACTATCATATACCCCAGATAAACTAAAGAAATTGTAAAATTTATTTACTTCCTCTATGTTGTAGGTCGTAGGTAAATTTAACGGCCAGCCCCAATATGTAGCACCGCTAGTGTTACTTACATATGTACTAAAGTCGCTGAGCATATACGTATTAGCATTACCTGAAGTTGAGTATGCTGAACCGCTCAATGCGCAAAGAGGTTGAAACGTGTTTACTCTTGTATATGTGTCACTATATTTTTCAAAGGCTACTATATCTGTACCTGCTGTAATTTCATAAGTTAAAGAATTTATTTCATCCGATAAATTTTTACCGTATGTATCTTTTTGAGTTCGGCCCCGGGGATCAAAATTCTCTTCAAATTTGTTTCGTGTCCCTCTAAATTTGTTATAATTTAAGCTTAAAATCCCTAATATTCTTTTTAATTCTGCTGGTCCCTGTGCTAGAGATCTATCAAAGACAAGCCCGTCATCATCAACTAGGTTTGATAAATTAATCAACGCATTAATATCACAGTAATCTATATCACTATTATTTTCAGTAAAGTTAAAGATCTTTTCCCATATTTTTTTGCCCAGTACATCATAACTACTACTAACATCCCCGAATATTGTACCGATAAAATCAGTAAAGAAAATGTTTTTGTCTATTAAAATTTCCTGAAATCTTAAATCCTTTATAGTTTGTTCAAAATCAAAATCTTCATTGTGTTTATATAGGCCGTAGTAATTTTTCGGGTAACATGTAAAGGCGGCAAATCCGCTAATAGTTGATAAGGTAGATGTGCTTGTATTTTCATAAGTATTTCTTGTACTTAGAGTTAGCACAGATGTTGAACTTGACAGATTATCATTAAAGGTCAGAAGCCCCCTATACCAAAAATCTGTATCTGTTATAGATGATAGAGTATCATTTAAGCTTGAAATTGTATAATATTGCGAATCTACTGAAACACCTGAAACACCTGGACAAAGTTCTGGGGAAGTACCGGATAGTAATTCGAAAGACGGGACGCCACCGGAGAGCGCTTTAGTCGTGTAGTTATCAGAATTTTTTGGAGATAAAATAAATGGGATTCCTAGGCCCTTATACTGGACAGGGTTGATAGGGAAAGAATTTATTCCATCATATTCACCGGGCATGCCATTTGAAGTGACAGCGATACTGCTTATTGTTTGACCGGATGTTGCCCCAACTAAAGAAGATAAGGATACAGTAAAATTATTCGAGTAGTCGGTATTTTTGTAACCTGTTATACTTTTTGCAAAAATATTGTCTCTATTTTTAAAGAAAGAGATATTAATAGGCCCTTCAAAATTAGTAGTTTGCTCTTCAGTTTTAAAGTAGATAATTTCATTTCCAGATGATCCAACTAAAATAGACGCACTATCACTACTAGCACATGACATGATAGTTCTTGCTGATAAGTCTGATCCAAAACTACTAAGCTTAACATATATATTTTCTGAAGATAGTGAAATCTTTTTTAAATCAACATATTCATCCCCGGATAAATTAGATATATAGTCTTTTGTATAAAAAGAATAAAAGTTCTTTAAATTGTTAAATTTATTAGGCTCTAAATTAAAGTATTCTGGGAAATCTGCTCCTGAAACGCTAAAATAAATGTCTTGAAACTCTTGGTAAAATGGAGACTGGGAGGTTATTGTAATGGGCTGCGAAAATTCACCAGCAGATAAGTTAAAAACAGTGTCAGGAAATGTTGCAGTAAATGTGTTGGTGATGTAATCTTTTATTTCTACTTCCACACCGGAAGGAGCCGGCGCGGTTGATAGTGGTTGACTAGCTGCAGCTACAATTGCATTATTATCGCAATCACGTAATATCATTCTCACCTTATACACCCCTGGAAATGCATACACATGTGTACTAGTAAGGTTGTGACCAAAGGTACCATCTCCAAAATCAAAAGTAGCCTTTAAATCATTTAATGGCGCACCTGTGGAGGTGGTGTTTGGTATTTGTGCTCGAAACGATAGGGGTGTAATTGATAGATTGTAGGATGATAAACTAGTTTCACCTTTATAATCTACAATATCAAATGAAGCATAATCTGTTTTTATATTACTCATCTATTACAACAATGCGGTTGGCCACAGATAGTGGAGCATATAAATATGGGAATTTAAAAAATTGAAGCGTTACATCTTCATTTACTAATTGTATATCACTTTTTTCATACATAGGATTAAAAGATAAAAATGATATACCTTCAAATATTACACCTGTTTTTTTGTTTTTAGTAAAAATTCGCTTTATACCTTCTAATGATAATATATCGTTAGTTAAATTAATTAATTTTATATGTTGTCCTAATATATTATTTTCCGGTGCAAAGAATTCTTTAATTGAGCTACTAACTCTTGATTTAAGAGTACTCTTATTTATTTTATTATTAACTTCCCGTACTATATATAATTCGGTCTCATCAAGCACATCTAGAGTTAAGTCAGCTGTTGTGTTACTTATTCCCAATCCAAAAGCCATATACACAGGATCTCTTGGTACGACAGTGTTAGATAGCATTTTCCGATCTTGTGTAAGATCAACAATTAAATTTTTAAACGAGCTACTTAAAAATGGAGGATAAGCTTTATCTTCAGTGATAGTAAATTTAGGCACACAAAATATGTTAATATTATTAAAATCACAAGAGTCAGCAAAATTTACTTGGTTGATAAGGATTCTATTTACTTTGTTTGGATCCACACACATATCATAAAAGTATTGTATATATTCGTTGATGTATGTGTTATTACTAGCTACATGAGAACTAGCAACTACGTTAGCTAAATTTTTGTTGAGAAAGGCCTCGTAGTCTGACTCTGTAACTAATCTTAGTTGTGAAGAGAATATTTTTGGAGCATTTTCTCTAATTTGCTCTACTGTTTCTTCGTCAGCAAGAGTAGAAGAATTTAAAGGGTTATTAAAAGTAATAGATGAACTATTTGTAATAGTTAAAAATGTCGTCTCATTCTTGTTTAGATATGTGTCATTAAATATCGCTCTCTGCCTTGTAGAGTCATATACAAACAGTTTATTGCCATTTATAACATTTTTACTTATAATTCCACGGACATTATCTGATAAGATATAACTTACTGCAACTCTATCTCCTTCTTGTAGCTGTTTTCCAAAAACACCATTACCAAATTTAATTTCAAAATGACCGTTTTCATTGAGCCGGGTCTCAAAAACCCTATCCACGGAAGTAGTTAAATATAAACTTTCTACTTCCGTATATTCATAATATTTGTTGTCGCTAGCTTCCTTTACACACACACTAATTGTATTTTCCGCTATAAATCTATCATCAGAACTATCTACAACATTTTGAACAACTATGGGCAGTACTTCAAATTTTTCACCCTGTGCTGTATAACTAGGATATTCTTTTATTGCGCCTTGATATAAAATAGCTGTATCGTTTAATGTGGTAAGAGCTTCTTGTCCCGTGTTAGTTTTGTTAAAGGAAAAATCGTTAATAAAATTATACTGGATACCATTAACAAGAAAATAAGAATATTTTCGTATAGTGTAATTACCTGTCCCTAGGTCTGACGAGGCTACAGCATTAATGGGCACAATAGATGTTTGCTTCCCAGTAGGCTTATAGCCTATGAGCTTAACTATTTTGTTCATATTCTCATATAACGTGGCTTGGTCGAAATTAACTTCCGAAGCTGTGGTGTTGAGATAGAAAAGAAGAACATGATAAGAATAAGCTATTATATCGATAATAGCTGCTAAATTACTTCCTTCAAAATTTTGGTCTGTAAACTTTTCATTTTTGTTTAAACGATTTATAATATAATCTTTTAAACTTACAGCGTCAAATGCAACGTAAGCATCTTGCGGTAAATTAAAGTCTAAAAACTCATTTGATGTATCAGTAGTGGGCATAATTTATAATTATAAGGTGTAGTATCCGGTACTATTTAATAAGGATTTAAGCGATAGCCCGTATATATTAAGAGCAGGTACATCTATTTGAAGAGTTATATAATATTCCTGACGATCGGGAACCGGTACTACTGTAACACTATCGAGTCTTATTCTAGGTTCCATATCAGGTAAGCTATTTGTGATATCAGCCTTTATTTGATAAGAAGAAAAGGTGGTTATAGGCTCAAAAATATATCTTCTTAAATCTAGCCCGAATTCCGGGTTTAGTATTTTCTGACCCGGAGATGTAAGTAAAATATTTTTTATACTATTTTTTATTGAATTAAGATCAAATAATCCTTGAACGTCTCTTAATGTAGTGCGTTTGTTTAATTGAGGGACGTATGATACCTTATTATCTAGGTCTAAGAATAAGTCCTTATATAGATACCCTCGTTCTAGAGCAGCATCTTCTGCTTGGTCGACGGATATATCAGTTATCTTTATAAGAGCCATTTATAATATTTAATACCTTAGTGGTAAATCGAGTTTAAGGAACTATAATATAATTAGGTATGCGTGTTAATGGTAAAGTTGATGTTGATGTAGAGATAACTACA
>TARA_R110002012_G_scaffold39426_1_pt1 | contig 14912 bp, 23 predicted proteins | sample TARA_R110002012 | Tara Oceans TARA_R110002012 (sample SAMEA4396515) | marine metagenome | biome: Westerlies Biome; feature: [DCM] deep chlorophyll maximum layer (ENVO:01000326); material: water (ENVO:00002006), including particulate matter (ENVO:01000060) such as... | depth 40 m
AGTTTGTTGGTGTCAAATAACCAACCAACCTTGTGAATGACGAAAAAAACAATTTGTTTCGGACGCGGTTCGACTCCGCGACGGTACACCATAACAACTTTTAGCTACTACTTATGGTAGATGAAAAATCTCTCGACAATTCTTTTCACTCTACTTTTGTCTGCGCCGATGCTTTCTTGTAACAGCACCGCGAACGCAAAACAATCCCTAATCAACCATCCACGTCAAATATCTTGCGCTGAAGCTGGTACAATAAAGACCCAGCAACAGCAAATTTATAAAAAACTATCGTCTATTGAAGATAGGATGGGTGATTTACACGCAAAATGAGCAACAATCTTAATCAATTCAAAGAATGGTTTACATTCGCGGTATCTGTTGTTGTCGCGATTGCAGGTATTATTTTCTGGGTTCAATCAGTTGACGATGATCGAATCAATAGAATTGAAGCAGAAGTAAAAGAATTGAAATCTGATATGAAAGAGATCACCAAACAAAACTCAAAGATCTTGAGGCTTATTGGTCGAATTGAAGGTTCTATGATAAAAAAATAACTTATTATTTCATTAAAAATTATCGTTAAATTCTTTATTTAGCATTAGCGGTTTCCACTCAAAGCACTTCTCCATCCTCTGGAGATTTTTTATTTCTGGCTGAGTTTTGTAGTTTAATACTGGTTTGATAATTTCTTGTTTACTACTGTCAGCTTGATATGCAAAAAGAGCAACGCAAAGCGTTATGAACAACTTGGACATTTGTTGATTCTCCTCAAAGTATGATAAGTAGAGGGTTTCCGTTTGAAAAGAACAACTAGTTATAGGTATGAAGGCTCTATTTTCAAAGTTTATAATTTTGTTTCTTTGCTTATCTGTTTCGTGTAGTGGTTTAAACACCCCGAAGGATGTTATACCTAGAAATTCATTTTTAAAACTTGATAAAAAAATACGAGTAACCGTCTGTAATCCGGTAAACCCAGATCAATGTATTGAAAGGGGTATGGGTGCTACAGGCTCTGGTGTTGTTGTCCAATCTGAACCAGAGGGAGCCTATGTATTAACTGCCGCTCACGTTTGTGATAATTCAGACTTAAATAAATTATCGCCTGCCGTTAAAACATTGGAATACCGTTTTAAGGTTATTGACATCAAGGGTAGAGGATACAACATAAATTTATTTTCTATGGACAGGAAATCAGACACTTGTGTGATGTTTGTTGAAGGTCTTCAAGCCTCTGCTGCAAGTATAAGCACATCTGCTCCAGAACCTGGAGACAGAGTTTATAATTTAGCAGCACCTATGGGAATTTTTGATGTTTACATGATTCCAACCTTTGAAGGTTTTTATAACGGAGAAACCAGGAAGAAACACATTTATTCAATTCCAGCTAAGGGTGGTTCTTCAGGCTCACCCATCTTTAATCACAAGGGAGAAATTGTTGGAATGATTAGCATGGCGTTTAGATACTTTTCTCATTTAAGCATTTCCCCTTCTCACAAACAGATTGTTGATCACGTTAAACGAGCAATCCAAGCAGACATGGTTAGAAGAGGTCGATTTACAATTATTGACCAAATTTTTCTCTTTTTAAAATCAAAAAACCCTTGACTCCTGCCTTATAATGAGGTATAATGGCAGAGTATTAATTAGAGAGGGAAAAATGAATCTAGGTTACGCATGCATTAACATGACTCTTTCGCAGAAGCTTCCGAAGGGTCAAGAGAAAGTAACAACCAATCGTTCGATGATCAAGCGCACATACCTACAAAAAGGTGTGGAGTATGCTTCTGAGCTTTCCCTCAAAAACTGTGAAGACTTAGAAAAGATTATTGATTGGAATGAAGAAAACAACATCAAAATCTTTCGTATGTCTTCCAACATTTTTCCTTGGGCAAGTCATCACGGACTAAAAGCACTCCCTGATTACGAGCGCATTGCCGAGGTTTTGCACCAAGCAGGTAAAAAGGCAAAAGGCTATGGTCAGCGACTGACATTTCATCCCGGTCCTTTCAACATTCTTACTAGCCCAAAAGAACACATTGTTCAGAACACTATCAATGATCTTACCATTCACGGTGAGACTATGGATCTTCTTGGGCTTCCACGAACACCGTATGCAAAAATTAACATTCACGTCGGTGCAACCTATGGTGAGAAGCCAAGCGCACTTGCTCGTTTTTGTAAGAACTTTCATCGCTTGCCAGAATCTGTCAAGACACGTCTGACAGTTGAGAATGACGACCGAGCAAGTATGTATTCGGTTCGTGAGTTGGTTGAAAAGGTTCACTCACGTATCGGTGTTCCTATTGTGTATGACGCACACCATCATACTTTTTGCACAGGTAACCTTTCAGCAAAAGACGCTATTGGTTTGGCTGTAAAGACTTGGGGTGATGTAAAGCCTGTTATCCATTATTCTCAGTCGCGTGCAGTAGAACACAACGACACTAGTATTATGGCTAAGGCGCACTCTGATTCTTACTGGGCTCCCGTAAATACTTACGGTCACGATGTAGATGTTATGCTAGAGTGCAAGCACAAAGAATTGGGGCTTTTCAAAATGCGCCAACTTTTGCAGGGCTAACTCTATTTATAATATGGAAACATACAAAGAACTAAAATTACGAATCGCAAAGCTAGAACAGGATAATGCTCGTCTTAACGACGAAAATGCTTCTCTTTGGTTTCTTCTTGACGAACTTGAAAAGTCTGACATTGCTCAACCAAAACACAGGGCATTGTTTGAAAAAACATTTGACAATCTTCGCAAGAATGCTATGATGATTCACCCCGAAGTTGAAGAAGCATAAACACCTTCACTAACGGGCTGTATGCTGGCTGTAAGCCTTTGTAACTTCTTTCCAGTAAACTTGTTCCTTTGAAAAACTCAGTGTCTTAAAAGACATTCTATAAACAATTATTTTAGTTGGTTTGATGACTATTTATAGGGCATTGCTGCTATAAGTAAGGATTCAAGCACCATGAAAAACAAAAAAGACGCAGTTTCAAAGAAAATCAGTAAATTAAGAGACGAAGGCAAGCCACAAGATCAGGCTGTTGCTATTGCTCTTGACATGGAAGAACGTGGCAAACTAAAAGAAATGATCCGTGAAGAAGTCCTTACAGCCATCAACGAAAAGAAAGATCGTTGCTACAAGATTGCAAAGCGCAAATACGATGTATTCCCTTCCGCTTATGCTTCAGGTGCAATAGTTAAATGCCGTCAAGGAAAGATTTGGAAAGACCTCAAAGGCGAAGGAATCGAAGAAGACCTTGATGAAAAGAAAAAAGCTGGTACTGAATCTCGCAAAGAGAGTTCACTCCGTGATTGGTTTGGACGCAAAGGCGCTCCCGGTAAAAAAGGTGGTTGGGTAGACTGCAACGCACCTATCCGCAAAGACGGTAAAATCGTTGGACACAAACCCTGTGGACGCCAGAAGGGCGAAAAAAGAAAGTACCCTTCTTGCAGACCAACCTCTGGTGCTTGTAAAGAGCGCGGCAAGGGGAAATCTTGGGGCAAAAAAGCAGCCAAAAACGAAGTAATCAGTAGGTTACACGAAGTTATAAACGTTATTGAAGAAGCCGAGTACAAGGGCAAAAAAGTAAAGTTAAACGACCCAATCCGTACCTCCGGTGAATCAAAGAAATTTAAAGTGTATGTGAAAAACGAAAAGGGCAACGTTGTTGTTGTTCGCTTTGGTGATCCAAACATGGAAATCAAACGCGACGATCCAAAGAGACGAAAATCATTTCGCAGCAGACACAACTGTAAAAATCCCGGTCCCAAAACAAAAGCACGGTATTGGTCTTGTTTTCAGTGGCGCGCTGGAAGTAAGGTTGATAACTAATGAGTCTCAAAGAGAAATTAAAAAAAAGCATAGTAGACACACTGGGTGAAGATTATCAAGCATCTGTAGCTAAGGGTCACGAGAAAGCCAAAAAAGAATTAATTGGTTTGGGTGACGAAGACACTGCTGCTGGTGGTGGTCCTTACAAAGAGAAAGCCAGCATGAAGCGTTCAAAGAGCGCACCACCTGCTGCTGCACCAATGGTTAGTCCATTAGAAGAGGCTGAACCAGCAAAAGGCACAGGTAAAAAGCCCAAGGGTTCAACGCGCCGACTTTACACAGATGAGAACCCCTCTGATACAGTCCCAATCAAGTTCAAAACGGTTGGCGACGTGCAAGACACACTTTCTCGCTCAGACTACAAATCAAAATCTCACGCTCGTAAATCACAAATCATTCAGGTGATCAAACAGCGAGCTTGCGTTGCAGCAAAGAACGCTAAGAAACCAGAAACTAAAACCCGCTTAAACAAAGTTTGCAAGTATGCTACAAAAAGAGCGGAAGCACACAAAAAGAAAACCAACGAAACTGTTTTACAAGAAGCCCTTTCCGACAGATTGTATCACTACACTTATGTTGGAACCATTCTAGACATTTTAGAAAAAGACCATTTCTTGCCTTCAGTTGCTTTTGAGCGACCATCCGAAGAAGAAGTCGGCAGAGACTACAAGTATTTTATTTCTTTTGCTCGCAACCTTCGTGGCACATTTCACAAAGAAGGTAGAGGCTCAGGTTACTTTGTTGTTAACGGCAGAAAACTAAGCCAGAACTACAAAGGTTCCGCTATTGATTATTGGGAACGAGCCAAGTTTGATCCCAAAGCAACCAAAGAAACAGAAGCAGAAGACAGGCTGTTTACAAACAAGCCTTATGTCAAGGACGCTGCAAAATACATTGAAGCCGTTCACATCTCTGCTCCATACCAAACAAAGTATTCCAGCGGTCGAGTTCAAGAAGAAAAATACTCTGAGGGCTTAGTCGATAATATGAAAAAGGTAGCCGAGCTTGGCAAATCTAAAGGCATCCCTGTTTATTATCACACAGACCTTGGTTCATACCGTATGGCTAATGACAAGAAGGCTGTAGATTTTGCTCAGTGGGCAAAGGGCGCTGCTGATGCTGGGATTATTGAACCTGCTGTTGCTAGAAGTTACACCCCCGGTCCTCCTGACCTAATGAGGTTGGAGACTGCTGTAAACGCGATTGAAGAACTGCTTATCAAAGGCACCTCATACAAAGATTTCTTGGATACCTTGTCAAGCGAAGAACTGTCTTATGTAAGAAGGCGTTTGTTTTATTCTTTCGGTGGCAATGACATTGCTTCAAGAATAAGAGACGAACTAAACATCTACAAAACAAAACCAGAAGCCAGACCATTTATTGCAAGACTTGGTAGGGCAATGACAAAACTAAAAATGAATCTGGCAGAGATTGGTATCAAACTCGGTGATTTAGTACAAAAAGCAGTCCGTGGCTTGAACGAAGATGTGACTGTCAAGGTTCTTGGTTACGTCAAACCAGACAGCGCGTTTCATACGCTTGATGGTTGGGAAAACTTCGCAAATCGCGTATTACGACTCCAAAAACAGGGGGCTAGTGTCCGTGGAGGCGAAATAAAAGGCAGTGATGAGCTTGTAGAACTAATAAATTCCTTCTTTTCCTTCCAACTTGACACAGAAGTAGAAAGATACGAATTATTGACTCGTAAGAATGTTATTGATTTTATTGAGGATTTTGTAAATCATCGCTTTTGGGGTTTGAAAAGAGAATTCGGTAGTTATTTCCCCGACATAGACAAACTAAGATTCGCTTATTTTTACTCTCGTGGGGATATGGAACCTTATGTCCTTATTGATGACGAGTTCACAAAACAATTTTACGGTGGTCTTGACAATCCATTAGAACTGAAACATTACACTTCTGTAAATGGAATTGAAAGAATTCAAAAAGCAATTGATAAAGGTGATGCATTTGACATTTCTGCATTCACAGTTATGACACAACCCTTTTTCAGAGAAACATCTGACAAAATCATTACATTCAAGGGCAATGTACGCGCCGCATTCCGTAGCGATGTCAAATCATTTGCTACGTCAACTGGTCGCAGAGCCGTCAACATGTATCGTTTGGAATATCCCGGCGAAGAAGAAAACATTTGCCCAGACCTAGAAACACTGTGCGCTGATGATACAGACACTTCCTTGTGGAATGAAATCATTGCAACGCCAATGGAAATCCTCAAAGTCGAGGATGTGTCAGATGAACTAAATGAAGACGAAGAAGCCCGAGCAAGCTTTGCCAAGGGCTTAGAAAAAGCTTCACTTAAAGACCCAGGTGTGGACAGCAGTAAGTATCAGCGTGTTCCGCGAAGGTCAACTAAAGTAGACTACGCCAAGGCTGGCAGGCTCATAAAGCAACTTTACGCAAAATTAGCCGATAGAGCCTTTCTTAACTCCCTGAAAACTGTTCACTGGGGTGGACGCGCTGAAATGATTAACATTGTCAAGAACTACCAGAATCTCAAACGAGATGAGTTAAGCGCATCGGCTTACCTTCCAAGCGAAGCCGTTTATAAAGTGGGTCCATTTGGAATGGACTTTGGCGTTCTTATCAAAGGCTACGTTACGCTCCTCGCTAACAACATGGACGACATTTCCTCTGGTAGTGGTAAAGCATACAAAGAAGAACTACCACCTGAAAGAACTGCTTCCTCTGGTGCAAACAAAGGCGTCGGTAGAGTTCGTTATCCCGGCGACTACGAAAGATTTAAAATCTTTGTTTTCGACAAGGAAGACTATGACCCAGAAAAAGATTGGGCTGGTGGTCCACGAAACGAAGCATTGGTCGATAACTGGAAAATAGAAGCCGTTATTATCCCAGACAATGAAGATGCAGAAAAGAACAAAAAGAACTTTGCCAAATACTTGGAAAAGGTAGGCATCGACGCAAAAGTCGTAACTCACAAGGAATTATAAAATGGAATTTACAAACGATAAAATTAAACAATTAGTAAAAGAGGAATTGGAAAACATTCTTCAAGAAGGTGTCGCTGAAAGATGGGCATTTGAAAGTGGTCTTAAAGTGACCTTTGAAGAAGGCACTGGACAAAAGATGATTCTTTTAACCAATGACGAAGCCGCTAAACTAACCCTTCCAACATACCCTTCAGGCGATCCAGTTGATTGGGACGTACAAAGACGCGCAGACGGTGAAGGTTGGGTTATCTACACTGGTGATTACCGTTAATGAAACAACTACTTGAAAACTGGAACAACTTCCTCAATGAAGGAATCGATGCTCGTATCCAAAAACAGTTGGATGCCATTCTTGCACTTCCAGACATTGGAGTTCTTATCTACAAAGGCAGTGTGATGGGTTTTACAACAATGAGTTTTCGCTATGTTCGTATTGTTGATAAGGACACAAAAAAGTATTCTATTCTAACTCCTCAAGATACTTTTATTCGCAAAGACAGAAAGACTATTAAAACTGGTATTCCAAACGGTTATGTGGAGATTAGGGAACCTCTTCGCGCTGATGGTCCTTGTTTGGACGGTTGGGTTGTTGGTGGGTCATTAGCCACTACAGGTTTTGGTCCACTTTTATACGAAATGGCAATAGAATGGTCTTCGCAAAATGGCGAAGGTCTCACACCTGACCGCAAAAGCGTTTCAACTTATGCTGCTCGTGTTTGGGCAAACTACATGTCAAGATCAGATGTCGAGAAAAAACAACTCGACGCTACAAAAGAAGATCCAGTGCAAAGACTCACAAGACCTGTGGCTGACGATTGTTCACAAGTGAAATCTGTCAAAGCCGCTGGTGACAACTGGATGAACTCGCCCTTTGCAAAAATGTACAGCAAGTCTAACACAGAAGTGATAGACGCTCTTCGTGCAGCAGGGAGATTAATCGAAGAATGAAATTAATAAAAATAGTTATGATTCTAACAATAGTTTTGTTTGCTTTTATGGGCGATGTTTCTGCAAAAAGAAGAACAAAGTTTTATGACTTTTCTGATCAAATGATTAATGGTGAAATCAAAAAGCCCTCCACTATTTACATCGACACAAGAACTCGTGCTAAGTTCGCCAAGCTTTTAAAGCTAAAACGTTCTTTTATAGAGCCTTTGTTGTTAACTGGCAAGGAACCTGCTTTAAAATGAAAAATTTTATAAACGAAAAAGTCGAACTTCCAAAAGAAATTTATACTGCAATGGAAGAAGAATTGATGAAATCACAGTTCTGGACACAGGACAACGAATACGAGGACATCGAAGAAGACACGCCAATGCCTGAAACTCCAGCAACCCAAACACTTACATTGGCTATTAATAAAGCCTTACAAAGAGCCAAGCTTGATGACATTGTTGGAATCTCTCATAGCTCAGGTGATTACTCAAACGATTTGTGGCGTTCTGCTACTATCGATGTTAGCGAAGACGGAACACCAGTTATTATGATACTGATGAATCTGTTTGACCCAGAGGAACTAGAAAATTTCTCACCAGAATCAAGTGTCAAGGAAGTTTCTGCTGCCCTTAGACACGAGATTGTTCACATTCAACAATTAAAAGCGCAAGCAAAAAAGCAGGGCATTGGTCTACAAGACGCATTTGAGAAAATGATGGATGACCCGAAACAGGTCGCTGACCGCAAGGAATACGATACCTATGAAGAATTTATGCAAGCTTACCTTGCGAAACACATTGAGGTTGACGCTCACGCGCATCAAGCCGCTGAAAACCTCTTAGACAAGTACGACGAAGAAGAAGCGTTAGACGTTATTAGTAAAGACATTGATTTAGACGACCCTGTTCTTCCAGCCGAAGTAAAAAAATACCACAACTTTGATGTGGAAAAGAAAAAGATGGACAAATTCCGCAGTAAGATTTATACTTATATAAAGAAGTTTGTTGAGGAACAAAAATGAACAAGTGGAAACAATACCTAGCAGAAGCTACAAAGAAATCACCAAAGGCTATTTTTATGGCTGGTGGTCCCGGTTCAGGCAAGTCTACACTCCTAAAACAAATTGGTGCGTTTGATGAACAGACTCCCGTGGTAAACGCAGATGATTATTTTGAACCAATGTTGAAAGCCGCAGGACTATCCTTAGACCTCGACCATCCAGAAAAAGAAATTCGTTCTCAACAAGGAAAACTCTTTGTTCAGGCACAAAACGCTGCAAAGGCTCAGACAAGAGAACTAGTGACAAAAATGTCAGATGTTATTATTGATGGCACGGCTGGTTCCTTACAAAATGTCCGCAAAGCCAAAGAGCGTTTAGAAGATGCCGGTTACGATACCGCCATGATTTATGTTGACGTTCCCTTAGAAGTTTCTTTAGCGAGAAACGATGAACGTGGAAAAATGGGTGGCAGAAAAGTAAAACCCGAACGCGCAGAAAAAAGTTGGCGTGCTGTGAATAAGAACAAAGAAGCCTACAAGAGCTTGTTTGGACAGCATTTCTTTTATTTTGACGGAATGGCTGAAAATAAAGACACCTTGATAAACGACATTAAAAGAAAATACAAAAGTTTTATGAGTTCGTAATGAAAAAAGGTGACCTTGTTTATGTTGCTCTTAACGTGGTCGATTATGATATTGATGGACTTATGACACAAAAAGACTTGTGGGTAAAAGGAATCATAGTAAAAGAATACCCCTTTCAGCATTTATACAAAATTTATATTCCAACAATGGGTCACACCGAAAAGTTTTTTGCCAGTCAAGTAAAAAAGTACGACTTATTTGACAATAAACCTTGACATTCTCTCTATTTGTGTTATCATAAACATGGAGGTGAAAAAATGAAAAGGTATCAACTCTGTTGTGATATGGACGGTGTTCTATGTGACTTTGCAACTGGCGCACTAAAATTAGTGAACCAAACACTTGCAGAAAAAGATAAATACAAGAATACGAATCCTGAACTGTACGACACAATTATAAAAGCATTGAATGAAATTGAAACCAATCAGGCTACATTTCACGATATCCGTATTGGCACACCTCTCAAAAACCTCAGAAAACTTCTAAAAGACGTTTGTCGTCACAACGAAGATTTTTGGGCAAACCTTGATTGGATCGAAGGTGGCAAAGAAGTTTGGGATGCTATCAAGAATCACGACCCTTACATTTTGTCTGCTCCAATGGGCATGTCAAAAGAAAGTAAAGCCGGTAAAATCCGGTGGGTAAAAAAGCATTTGAATCTTCCAGATTCAAGCATTATCTTGGATGATGATAAATTTAATTACACTGAGTTCAATGGTAGAACAGGTGTGTTAATTGATGATTTAGGTTACAACATCGGTCCTTACCGCAAGAACGGCGGTATTGCAATTCATCACAATCCAGCGACTGTTGAAGAAACAAAACAACTTATCGAAAAGTACAAAGATTAGTTTTATGAACCAAGAGAACTTACGAGGTCGGCGTGTACTCATTTATGGGTATACAGGCGCTGCGGAGATTGACCCTGCTTTGGTCAATGGAACGCAGGGCATTGTTCTTGATCAAGAGCGTCAAGCTTTCTTGGTTTTTTGTCCCGTTGTTAATCGAGTTTTGACCTTTTCTCAATACGAGATTGATGTTATTTGGCGAGAGAAAGAAGCCAAAATGGTAAAGGATTACCACAAAAATCTTTACATTTCTTCACAAAATAAACGCTAAAAACACTTGACTTCTCCGCTCAATTTGGTATTATACCTATGTTCTTGAGAGAAAAAAGGAGAAAAAAATGAAGTTAGCATCAGCGATTAAAAAGATTGAGAAACGCCTTGGCAAAGGCTGTGTCCAGATTGATGAGCGTAAAGCTTGGGTCGCTTATAACGACCGTATTTTTTCTTTTTGGATTAAAAATGGTGGAGAAGAACATTGTCATGGATGGCACACTCGTCGTCACGATGATCACACCGACACTATGACTGACTACTTTGCAGGCACTTACCACGATAACTTGACGCAAGCGTTGAGTTGGTTGAAGCCTCCTCCGTCCAAGTTCAAGAAGGGTGATACTGTCAAGTTCAAAAATACCAAGAAAAACACTCGTTGGCGTCGAGCCGGTAAAGTTGGTATTGTAATCACCGATGAAGCCAACACAGATGTGTGGTGTGTTCTCTTGCCCGATGGCACGAAACAAACTTACTGCAACGTTCGCGACATTGGTCTTATTTAATGCTTAGATTCTTCGCTTCAATCGTCTCAGGATTGCTCCTAAGCCACCATAACCAGTGGCTTGGAGTAATTCCTCTTTTTGCTTATGTTTTGGACAGGTGGATGATTTGGGAAGCAAATAAATACAGGTCTCTTGAAGAGATTTCCACGTTTGATAAGTTCACAATGATCTTGCCAGCCGGTTTTATTTGGGCTTCGTTGGTATTAGCATTGTTCTATAAGACTTGAAAGTCACTTTCAGTAGTTTTTCTTTACATTTCGGACTATTTATCGGGAGCCTTTTGGCTCCCTTTTTTTATAGGTCCGAACAATGTCTATTTCAAAACCACAACTAAAACACCTCATCTGGGAACAACTTTCTATTGTTGTCGGAGAGAAAGATAAAAAAGATTTTAAATGTCCTGAATCAACTCAAGACATCACGGTAAACCTTGAAAACCGCAACAAGGCAATCAAGGACCAAAACTACGGTCCCCCAGACCCATCAAAGCCAAACGAAAAGTTTTGGGCTGCAAAGATGGAGATGTGGAACGTTGATTCCAAAGAAGAACTCAAAGGTATGATTTGTGGCACTTGTGCTGCTTTTAATCTAACCGAAGAAATGCAAGCCTGCATTGCAAAGGGTATTGGCGAAGAGCCAACAGCAGACCCTTGGGCAACTATTGAAGCAGGTGAAGTTGGCTATTGCCAGTTCTTGAAATTCAAATGTGCTGCAAATAGAACTTGTGACGCTTGGGTTTCAGGCGGTCCAATTAAATGAAATTGTTGAAAAACAAAGTTACAAGAATAACTCTTTTATTATCTGTTCTTCTCGTTTCATTTTATCTTGGAAAAACCAAATACGACAAACTTTTCAAAGAAAATACAGTTCTTTATAAAGAAAGGGCTAACATGATTAGTTACATTTCTTTATTGGAAGACCACAACAAAAGAACGAATTCAGAACTTATTTCCTGTCGTTCAGATATTAGCCGCACAGCACTAGAGATAATGGGGGCTTCTATACACCCTAGAATCGCTCTCCTCGCGAGTTCTTTAAAAGGTGAGGTAAGTGTTACCAAAAGATCTTGTCTCGACGCACAGGCTCGTATAAAACGAATAATTTTGAGGATAAGAAAAAACAATGATTTCACCCCGCCACAAAAGCGGTATTTACTAGTTATTGTTAACTTTGAAAGAGTTTTCCACTCTAGAGTGTGTAAAGAAGCACTTGGCAAGTTATAAAACTACTTATAGGTGATGTATCATCTTGTCAACAACGCGAAAATTAACACCGATAAATACGAAAAAGTTTTTGATGATTTCTTTCCTTATGCGAAAGATCGCCTTGGCTTCGATCGTGATTTCAAGATTGTATTTGAAAGTGATCCAGAGAACGCAAAAAAGTTTTTTGCTGGAACTGCTCACTACAATCCAGCCAATTTTACAATTACTGTTTATGTAGATGAACGTCATCCAAAGGACATTTTACGTTCTGTGGCTCACGAACTTGTTCACCACGCACAAAATTGCCGTGGAGAGTTCGATAGAGAGATGGAAACAGGGGAAGGGTATGCCCAGACCGACCCACATTTGTCGAAAATGGAAGATGAAGCCTATTTATTGGGCAACAGACTTGTAAGAGATTACGAGGATGGGAAAAAAACTAGAGGGGAAAAACTTTATGAAGCCCTCGTTTGCAAATTTATTAGGAGAAAATAAAATGCCAGCACCACACATTACAAGAAGAAGGCGTCTAGCTTTAGCAAAGGCTGAAGAGGCTGTCTCAGCCCCTGCACCAAAAGCCGAAGCACCAAAAGCCGCTGCGAAAAAGGAAGTAAAAGCTCCAGAAAAGAAAGTTAAAAAAGCTTACAAGAAAAAGGAAGATTAACATGCCTGCCCACGCTAGAAGAACTACAAAAGCTAAAGAAAAAGCCCAGCAAGAAAAAGTTGAAAAGGTTACACCCAAAGCGGTTAAACCTGTTAAAAAAGTAACTAAGAAAAAGGGCACTACAAAAAAAGCTGGTGAGGATAAAAAATAATGGACCTTCGCGCAATGACAAGACGATTTTTGATGGGTGAGGCTCACACAGCCTCTCCTCGTAGCATTATGGAAAACCTTATGCAAGTTTTGGAATCAATGTCTCCATACACAAAAAGAGATGTTAGAAAGCGCGACCTTGCCTTAGAACAGGCTGCTCGACTTCGTAAAGAATACTTGAAGTTAGAGCGTAAAGTTCAGATGCTTGAAGAACAAGTAAAAACCCTAGAAGAGAGTAAAAAATAATGATTGACCGTATGCAACTTATAAAAGAAGAACTGTTGCGCGAATACATTCGTAAGCAACTCCGTGACCAAGACGTTTTGGTTGAGCAAAAAGAAAGTGCTCTCCGAGAAGTCATTCGCAGCATGTTAGACGAAGGAGTTGACAAAGAAGGCACAACAGAAAACACTGGTATCAACGCACTAGAAGAGTTGTTAAGCGGAAATGTTTTAACCACATTTAAGGACACATACCAAGAGCTAACATCAGATCCAGCACAACGTGTATCATACATTAAGCACATGCTTTCTTTTATTGACGATACTCTTAAGCCAGATCAAATCAATGACGAAGTTGCAGAAGAAGCAGCCGCAGACGATTTGGAAGAAGTAAAAGTTACTGTTGGCGAAGAAGAAGAAATTACTGATGATGATGGTCTCTTTCCCGACATTGATGATCCACAAAAAAATGATGAAGCTGATGATTTTATTTTAACATCCTTAGAAGGACTCGACCAAACTGGTAGACAGTTTGCCGTCAAAGCATTCAACGGTGGTATGAACACACAAATCACCAAAGCTTATTCAATGCTTCGTGGAAAGGACGCAGAGTTGTTCAAAAAATACCTTCTCAAAAACCTTGATCTCCACAGAATGCAAGCTGAGAAAGAACTCCCAGAGCCAAATGATGAATTGGCTAACTTGCCTGTTGAAGATTTAAAATGACAAAGAAAAGAGAAAATTGGTCTCTTTTGCGAAAACTCAAAAAACAAAACAAAATTAATAACGAGTTTGAAGCTGTTCTATCGCACCTATCTCTTGAAGAGGTCGTTGCGCTTAAAATAGAATTAGCGGCGCGTGCTTGTGGTGGTAAGTTTTATGGCAACTATTTATTAAAGGCAACTAAACACATTACCGATGAAGCTATCGTAAAATATGCGTTATCTGCCTGTCAAACAAAAAAAGCCGCAGCGCGGTTTTTAGGAATAAACATCCAGCACTTAAACGCAATTATGAAGTTTTATCACACAGAAGAACAACTAAAAATGAGCGAGGAGCAATAAAAAATGTCAGCAGCCCCACTTTATGGTAGCGTAGATACAACACTATGGACTCCTTCGGCGACAGGTACTCATCCTTTAACCGCCAGTGTCGTTGCTTGGCTTGATTGCGAAGACACTAATCAGATAGCAACTTATGTTGATTCTGGTCACACTTATGTTTCTACTATTTTAGAGAAGGCTCAAGGTATTCGCTTTGGAGCGCCAGCCAGCCATGAAACACCAAGATTCTCTGACAGCACAGCATCTTTGTTGATCAACAACAGAAATACTTTACATTTCTGGGAAGCAAGTTTACAAAACACGCCAGACACAGCATTGACTGCAACTTTAGATGCATTTGATGGTCACTTGGCAGAGTTGAATGAACCAAGATATGCGTTTTACGTTTATAAACCATTAAATTATTTTGCTGGTGCAAACCTTCTTTACCAATACGGCGATCAGGCAACCGGAAAAGCATACGGATTAGCCATGTGGGTCACAGGTTCAGGTGACCTCTCAGATACTAATCATTATTATTTTATGGCATCTTACGGTGGCGGTGAAGAATATCGCCCAGATGAAGCTGATAGTAATAGTTTTTA
>TARA_R110002012_G_scaffold3223_1_pt1 | contig 14910 bp, 10 predicted proteins | sample TARA_R110002012 | Tara Oceans TARA_R110002012 (sample SAMEA4396515) | marine metagenome | biome: Westerlies Biome; feature: [DCM] deep chlorophyll maximum layer (ENVO:01000326); material: water (ENVO:00002006), including particulate matter (ENVO:01000060) such as... | depth 40 m
ACATTCTGCATTAGAAGATTATGTTAAAGATGGTAAAGAGCTTGCTAAAAATTATCAAAGATTTAAACCTATGGTAGATAAACTAATTAATATTCCAGGAGACAAATACCCTGAGTATGAAATGGCACTTACCCATAACAAAACTCCATGTGATTTTAAAAGTGAAGATAGATGGGTAAGAGGTATAGCAGATTTAGTTATTGTCGATGGAACGCATGCTTTTATAATAGACTACAAAACAGGCAGTAATAAATATCCTGACCCTAAACAGCTAAGACTTATGTCTCTGATGGTATTCACCTATTTCCCTGATGTACTTAAGATAAAAGCCGGGCTACTGTTTGTAATGAAAAATAGTTTTGTAAGTGAAGAATATCATAGAAAGGATATGGACAAGTCTTGGGCTATGTTTAATCAGCCTTTAAAAAGACTTGAAAATTCATATGAGACAGATGTGTGGGAAGCCAATCCTACTCCTTTATGTGGGTGGTGCTCAGTTGATAGTTGTGACCATTGGAAACCTAGAAAACGGAGGTAACATTATGTATAGAATAAACTGCAAAGTATGTGATAAAAAGTTTGAAACACTTCACCCTAAATATATGTGTTGTTCTGCTCAGTGTGGAAGAATTAATAAAGTATTAACAAGGTATCAAAAAGAAAATGGTAATTGGGATTTATATTTTAAACATTTACTTTCTAAAAAACCAGGCAATCTTACTTCTTTAGATTTAATAAAGTTATTAGATAAGCAAGATGGAAAGTGTGCATTATCAGGAACTAAATTAACATGCATAAGGGTAAGAGGAAAAATTTCTAAAACTAATGCAAGTATTGATAGAATAAATGCAGGAGGAGAGTATAATATTGATAATATACAGCTTGTTTGTGGAGCTGTTAATTCGTTTAGGCACAATTTAACTGTGTCTGATTTTGTTAATTGGTGTAAAAAGGTAGCAAAACATGCCATACGTAAATAAACCTAGACCTTATAAAAAAGAATATCAACAACAGAAAGCACGTGGGGAGCACCCAACACGTATGGAGCGTCAACGAGCTCGTAATAAAATAGATAAAACGGGTAAAGATGCTAATAAAAATGGAGTAGCAGATAAAAGAGAGGGGAAAGATGTAGCTCATAAAAAACCTCTTTCAAAAGGTGGTAGTAATAAAGACGGCGTGACTATTCAGTCTAAATCTAAAAACCGTTCTTTCAAAAGAAACTCAGATGGTTCTGTTAAAAATAGACAATATTTAGCTGGAAAATAAATAGTAAATTAGTAGTTGACTTTCTTTTTTCACTAGCTTATACTATATTTCCTGGTGACGAATAGAGAGATGTAACATTGAAAGTAATTAAGAACAAAGCTATAGAATTAACTTTAAGAAACGAGTCTGCTAATATTGTATTAGGAGATATTAAAAAAAGTAAACTTCTTGAAACTAAAGATGCTATTTCAAAAATCCTTATTTATTGGGGATTAGATGAGATGACTCGATTAAGTTCTATTCTTAACTTTAATAAACCTTTACCCTCTCCTGTAACTCGTGATTATAAATGGACAGGTATATACAATCCTTTTAGACATCAAAAACTTACGACTGAATTTTTAACTCTTAATACAAAAGCTTTTTGTTTTAATGAAGCGGGGACGGGCAAGACTTCTTCTGTATTGTGGGCGGCAGATTACTTGATGGAACAGAAAAAAATAAAAAGAGTTCTTATAATTTGTCCATTATCTATAATGTATTCGGCATGGCAAGGAGATATATTTAATACTTGTATGCATAGAACTTCTGCAGTATGTCATGGAGCGGCTCATAAAAGAAAAAAAATTATTGAGGGTGACTATGAGTTTGTAATTATAAATTATGATGGCGTCGGTGTAGTAAAAGAAGATATTAAAAAAGGGGGTTTTGATTTAATAGTTGTTGACGAATGTAATGCATATAAATCAACAAGCACTGCACGATGGAAAACTTTAAGAAATATTATACTGCATAGTACAAGAATATGGATGTTAACAGGAACTCCTGCATCTCAATCTCCTGTAGATGCTTATGGACTAGCAAAAATAATATGCCCTGATAGAATTCCTAAATTTAAAAATGCATGGCGTGATAGAGTGATGTATCAAGTATCTAGATTTAGATGGTTACCTCGTAATACTTCTAAAGATGATGTATATAAAGCTTTACAACCAGCTATTAGGTTTGCAAAAGATGAGTGTTTAGATTTACCTGAGGTAATGTATCAGACTAGAGATATTCCTCTTACTGCCCAAGCTCAAAAATATTATAGAGAATTAAAAAATCAAATGTTAATTGAGACTTCAGGAGAATCTGTAACCGCAGTAAATGCGGCGGCAGGTCTAAATAAACTATTACAAATTTCAGGCGGAGGAGTTTATACAGACGATAAAAAAGTAATTGAGTTTGATATTAAACCTCGACTTTCTGCTTTGTTAGAAGTTTTAGAAGAAACTGAACATAAAGTAATTGTATTTGTTCCCTACCGTCACACTATTGAAATAGTATCTAAATTTTTAGATTCACACTACATCTCTAATGATATTATTAATGGAGATGTCACCGCTACTAAAAGAGCAAGTATTATTAATGAGTTTCAAACATCAGATAATCCTAGAATTCTAGTAATTCAACCTCAATCTGCTTCTCACGGAGTAACTTTGACTAGAGCAAATGTAGTATTGTTTTGGTCACCTGTGATGAGTGTAGAGGTTTACTTACAGTGTATTGCTAGGATGGATAGAGTAGGGCAGAAAAACAAGATGACTGTGGTTCACCTACAAGGTTCTGATGTTGAAAAAAGAATGTATGCAATGTTACGAGGTAAAGTAAGTCAGCATACTAAATTAGTTGATTTATATAGAGAGGAGATAGGATTATGAGTGATGTGAAATTAGATAGCTTAGTAGAAACTTATTTGGCTATCCGCAATGAACGAGACAAATTATCTAGAGAACACGATGCAAAAGATAAGGAGTTGAGTAACGACCTTGCACAAATTGAGCAAGTGTTGTTGAATTCTTGTAATGAAGTTGGGGCTGACAGTATTCGTACTGGAGCAGGAACGGTAATTAAAAGCACTAAAGAAAACTTTGTATGTGGTGATTGGGATAACTTTAAAAAGTATGTGATGGACAATGATGCTATTGAGTTATTACAACAACGTATTCATCAAACAAACTTTAAGGAGTTTTTAAGTAATCGTGAAGATGAGGGCTTACCCCCAGGTATCAGTAGTATGCGAGAATTTAAAGTAACTGTACGTAAACCAACCAGTAAATAGGAGAAATAATTATGGCACAAGCACCAAACGTTTTTACAACACCAAAGGGGATGGCTCAGTATCCATGGCTATCAAAACCTGACACTAAATTTAACGAAGAGGGAGAATATAAAGTTAATTTAGTTTTACCTAAAAAAGATGCGGCTCCAGTTATTGAGCAGATAAACGCAGCTTTTGCAGAAAATCTTAAAGAAGAAGTTAAGAAAAATAAGGGGAAAGAAATTAAAACAGCTAACCCTCCTTACACAGATGAACTAGATGATGATAACAAACCAACAGGTAATGTTATTATTAAGTTTAAATCTAAAGCAATGTATCCTCCTGCAATCTTTGACGCTAAAGGTAATGTTATGAAAGAAAGTAACATTTGGGGTGGTTCAGTAATTAGAGTTAATGGTTCAATAGCTCCTTATAATGTAGGACTAATAGGAGCTGGAGTTTCTTTAAGACTTAGAGCTGTTCAAGTTATTGAATATGTAGAGGGAGGTACGGGTAGTGCTGACCGCTTTGGGTTTGAAGAAGTAGACGGAGGTTTTACTCAAGAACCTGCTTCTGCCGGCGCTGCTTTCCCAACTGGGGACGCATCTTCAGTGAGTACCACATCTGAAGTTGTTGAAGAACCTAAACTCCAGAATCCACCTAAAGATAATGAAGTTAAATCAGATGATATTACCGACATTATTGATAAATGGGGCACTAAAAACTAATGTTAGATGAGGATACATTAGCTGTAGCAGGAGAGCTAACTAAACCTACTCCCCGTATTTCTTTAAACGATAAACAATTTAGAAAAATGGTGGGAGCAGAAGAAGTAGCTGTAGTTAAAGATGACCATTTGAATGTGATAATAGTTAAAATGTCACATACGGCTTCTCGAACTTATTACGAGGGGGCATATCAACCAGGGAAAGTAGCATCTCCTGTGTGTTGGTCTAATGATTCTAAAACTGCAGACAAAGAAGTTTCTGTTGCTCAAGCAAAGTCTTGTTATCAATGCAAACATAGTGTACGAGGTTCAGGTCAAAATGGAGTGGGAACTGCGTGTAAAATTTCATGGAGAATTGCTGTAGTATTAGCTAACGATATAAAAGGCGATATACTACAGCTTGTTCTTCCAGCTATGTCTTGTTTTGGAAAAGAGTCTAATGGGCGTTATCCTTTTAGACCCTATATTCAAATGCTTGCTAACAATAATGTAAGTGCAGGGAGAGTAGTAACTAAACTTCAATTTGATGAGAGTGTAAATATTCCTAAAGTATTATTTTCACCATTATCTGCAGTTAGTGAAGAAGATTTAGAGGTATTAAAAAAACAAGCTACAACAAGAGAGGCTCAAAATGCTATTGTTCTTAAAGTTAATCAATCTAATTATGATAATGATAGACCTACAGTTCAGTTTGATGTATTTTTAGAGACGCCTCAAAAGCCTAGTGATATAGATATTAAAAGAGAGGAAACTATATCTAATATTGTGGATAAATGGAAAAATAAATAGGAGAAAAAAATGCCAAGACCGTATAGTGATAAATTTTTAATAGGACTACAGTCTGCTGATGACGAAAGAGTAGGTATTCAATTAGCTAAAGTATGTGTAGAAGCTAAGTTACCTGCACTTTATATAGCAGATTATTTTAGTGTCACCCGCATGACAGTTCATTGTTGGTTTAGAGGACATTATATATCAGAAAAAAACTGTATTAGAATTCAACGATTTATTAAGGAGATTAAAAAAGATATTGAAAAAGGTTTATTACCTGTTGCTTCAGCTAAAAAAGCTAAGGCTTACTTAAGTAAAGAGGTTTAACATGGTGAAAGAATTTTATATAAAGGCTTTACCCAGCCAGGGAGTTTATTGTGTTGCAGATATAGACTCGACAACTAAAAAAACTAATCACAAGTTTGTGGAAAGTATAGAAGATTTAGCTAAAGTTATTGAAGATAAAAATAAACAAAATACTAATGTATTTGTAGCGATGAGTAGTTTTAGTGGGTATAGTAGAAAAGCAGATAAAGCTTCTTATGTACGCTCATTTTTTGTAGACCTTGATGTAGGGGAGGGCAAAGGTTATGATAGTAAAGAAGACGCTATTAAATCTCTTGATAAGTTTGTATTTACTCATGACTTACCTATTCCTGTAACAGTAGATTCAGGTACGGGTGTGCATGCTTATTGGTTTTTAGATAGAGATGTACCTGCAGATGAATGGAAGCTTTACGCTGAGAAGTTTAAAGATTTTTGTCTTGACAATGGACTTCTTATCGACCCTGTTGTTAGTGCAGATTTAGCTCGTATATTGCGTAGTCCTGATACATTCAATCACAAAACTAATCCCCCTACTCCGACTAAGGTTATAACCTGGAGTGATTCAGTATGTAGTTTTCAAGGGTGGGTAAATATATTAGGTGAAGCTGAAGTTAGTTTAGAATCTATAATGGATACTAAAACTCCTTTGACTGAAGAACAACGTAAAGCGTTGAAGCTTGATAATTTTCAATCAGTATTTAAAACTATAGTAGTGAAAAGTTTAAAGGGAGAGGGCTGTGCTCAGATAAAACATATCATTATAAACGCTAAAACCTTAGAAGAACCTATGTGGTATGCAGGATTGTCGATAGCTCAACACTGTAAAGATAGGAATGAAGCAATTCATATGATGTCTGAAGACCACCCACAATATAATAAACAAGACACAGAAAGAAAGGCTAATCAAACACAAGATAAACCTTATGCTTGCACTTCTTTTAATACAGTTAATCCAGGAGGATGTGATGGCTGTCAACATAAAGGAAAAATAACTAACCCATTAGCTTTAGGAAAAGAATTTGTACCCGCTATATCTAACACTAATACTCCATTAATAGTTAATGGAAGAATGGTAGGACTACCCAAAGACTTAAGTCCTTTTGTTTATGGAGGTAATGAGGGAGGTATTTATTATCAACCACCTCAGGAACATGATGAAGATGGGCAACCTTTACCTAGGAAAAAACCTGTGATGGTTTGCCAATATGACCTTTATCCTATTAAAAGAATTTATAGCACTATAGATGGAGAATGTTTGTTAATGAAGTACCATCCTCCTCATGACCCTCACAGAGAATTTATGTTACCAATGAGAAACTTATTTGCTGTGGATAGATTTAGAGATACGATTACTAGAGAGGGAATATTATATAACCCTAATAACCAACAAGGAAAATATTTAATGACTTATATTTATGCGTGGGGAGAATATTTAATATCTAAAAACAAAGCTGAAATAATGAGAATGCAAATGGGATGGACTGAGGATAAAAAAGCTTTTGTAGTTGGAGAAAAAGAAATTAATAATAGGGGAGAGATATTACATAGTCCTACATCTCCTTTGTGTAAAGGGATTGCTAAACATCTTTCTTCAGAGGGAGAATATGATTTGTGGAAACTTTCAGCTAATAAGCTTAATAACCCTAGCTTAGAGTTACATGCATTTACTATGCTTACAGGGTTTGGGTCTGTTGTGATGAATAATACTTCTACCAATGGTATAACTGTATCTCTTACTAGCTCAGATTCGGGGTCAGGTAAAACAGGAGCTTTAAATGCAGCGTTAAGTATATGGGGTAACCCTATTGATTTAAGTGTAATAGGTTCAGGAGGTGCAACCGCTAATGCTATGACGGGTAGATACTTAGGACTTCATAACATACCTTTTGGTTTAGACGAAGTAGGTAATATTGAGGGTAAAGCTTTATCTAATTTAGTCCATAAAATATCTAATGGTAAAGCAAAAATTCGTATGCAAGCTTCTGTTAATGCTGAACGAGAACACGAGATGTCAGCTTCTTTGATTGCTATATTTACTTCTAATCATTCTTTGTATAATAAAATAGAATCCTATAAAAATAATTCAAGTGGGGAAGTGGCTCGTTTAGTTGAATTTACAGTTCGTAAACCTAAGATATTTGTAGATGACCCTACGACAGGTATGGATATTTTCAATCCTTTTAATACTAACTATGGGTGGGCAGGTATAGACTTTATTCAAACATTATTTAAGTTACCTGCTTCTCATGTAGAATCTCGAATAATAGAGTGGAGTAAAAGATTTAAAAGTGATTTTGGAGATGATACTACTTATCGTTTTTATGAAAACTTAATAGCTTCTACTTTTACTGCGGGAGAAATTGCTGTTGAAGCAGGCATTATAGATTTAGATTTAGATAGAATCTATCAAAAAGTTGTAGGGGAGGTTATTAATATTAAAGACAATGTTGCACGTGTAAATGATATTGACTACGAAAGTATCTTAGGTGAATACATCAACGCACACCAAACAGGAATCTTGGCTGTAGAAGATAACAAAGTAACTATGGAACCTCGTAGTGATTTAGTTATACGAGCAGAATTAGATGAGTCTAAAGTTTTTATAGAGAAGAAACATTTTAGAGATTATTTAACTAACCAAGGAGTTAGTATTAATGAATTTATATTTAGAATGAAAGAAAAAGGATATAAAATTCAAGACCGTAAAAAGCGTATGGGTACAGGTTGGAAACCTGCTACTGGATTTAGTTCTATAACTACAGTAGAAATTAATACTACTAAGTTTTTAGATGACATATTTAAGGAACAAAGTAATGAGGCTTCATAATGAGCCTGAGTGGGTGTTTCCTTTTGAAAATATGGATATAGGAGATAGTTTTTTTATACCTACACTAAAGCCTTCTCCTCTTATTTATGCTATTGACTCAGGTGCAAAACGAGCTAAAGTAAAAGTAAAATCTTTTATTACTCAAAAAAATAATTGTATTGGGGTTCAAGTGTGGAGAATAAAATAAACTAATGCAATGTAGCTTCTGCACGTTCTTCTTGTAATTGTGTAGCTACTAATTCTATAGCCACCCATTGAGTTTCAGTTAAAGATTTTAAAATTTCAGGAATTTTACCTGAAGTAGGAGAATATAAAAACCGTAAAGCTTCTTGTAATTGTAAGTTTGTTAAATTATCTACCATAATTTTCTCCTAGTTATATAACTGTATAAAATCTATTTGAGCACTTATTCCTTTCTTAAGCATCAATTGATATTGTTTAACCATGTCTAATTTTTCTCTTCTTTCTTTAGGACTTAATCCAGGAGTTCTACGTATAGTATTTGCTGCTGCATTTAACTTATTTAGCTGGGCATTCATTTTATCAAAACTTGTTACCGTAGCTATAGCAGTGGGGTTATTTTTTACATAATTTATAAATTCTGGTTGATTAACACCTTTAAATAAATTAAGACGAGCCCTAATTTTATCCACTTCTTTTTTAGTTCTTGCATAAGCTCTAGCATCTATGTCTGATACTCTACTAAAGAAACTATTAAATAATTGAGTATCATATTTAACTTCAAAATCTTTTTCTCCCATTAAAGTATACCCTAATCCAGTAAGATTTGACGCTAATCTTGCTCCTCCATCTAAATAAGCGTTAAGCCAAAAACCAACAGTGTTAGGAGATACATCAACTGCACCATCAGTTAATTCTGCTATATTTATTGAAATATTTTTATACAACTGTGCAACTGAGTCTCCACCTGCATAAGCATCTCCAAAACGAGAAGAGCCATAAATACTACCTCTATAAATTGGTTGCCCGAAAGTGTTTAAATTTAAAGTATATTCTAAACCCGGTCTAACTATTGTTGGCATAAAAGAGGTAAATACAAACTGCATAGGGTTATCAATAGGACTCATTCTTGATATTGGAAGAGGTAAAAATGAATCAAGTGTTATTTCTACCATATTACCTAGCCCATGAGCTAATGAGTTTTCTTTAGAAGAAGCCGCTAATGCTACTTGAGAACCTATAGCCATAATTCCTGACATTCCAAAACCAAACGGTATTTGAAATACATCTCCTTTTCTACCTGTAATTTGACTTATATCAAACCTAGCATATCTATTCCATCTAGCAGAGTCATCAGTTAATATTCTGTTTCTTCCTTCATCATCATCTCCTGATAACATTGCAGAGAAATAAACAAGTGCTACACCTGCACCTGCTAAAGCTCCAGTAGTAGCTCTAGCTGTTTCGCCTCTAGCTTGATAGTCTTGTCTCCATCTATTTAATGCTTCAGGATTACGTTTAATAATGTCTGGTAAAGTTTTTTCTGCACTTTCCATAGGTACAAAACCAGGGGCAAGAGCATCTATTGAACGAACTGCACCTGTTGCACTTGGTCTAAAAAACATAAACATTGCACCTAAAGTTTGCCCCATTTTTCCAATCTCTTCAAAGTTAGCCAGACGCTTAGCATAAACTGTTCCTTCTCTTTTAGCAGCTTCAACTATATTATTAGGCACTTGGTTTCGTGGTATTCCTGGAGCATTTTTTGCAATATACTCATCTCTAATTGTTCTATATGCAGATACACGAGTAGCTAATTCAAACGTAGCCATATATCCATCAAAAAAACTTATAATTTGGTCTCTTGTTTTTGCTATTTTAGTTACACTCATAACTTTATTCATTTTTTCAAAAGCTCTATCTGTTGAAAGACCCATTGAATAAGCTATCATTCCGCCCTGTCTTAAATATTCTAAATAATCTTCTGGGTAAGTATTGCCTTTAGCTTTTTCTTTATTAACATAATCTGCCATTTTTTCCATTTGATTTTGACTATAAAACCAACTCATTTTAGCTGAGTCTCTCATACCACGTCTTGCAACTTGGTCAGCTATATTAGAAAGAAAGTTTCCTGAAGCTGCAAATCCCTTTTCTGCAGATATAATTCCAGCCGCAGTAATAAAATCTCTAACAAAGTTAGTTAAACCAAAAGATAAATTATACCTAGTGTGCATCTGTCCTATAAAGGAAGTTACATCTCCTAACACTTCAAAAAATATATGTTGGTCTTGGTAAGTAGTTTTAATTGCTTCATTTAACTTTTCATCTTTAATTCTAATAACATCCATACTTCCATCTTCATTAAAATGAACAAGATTCTTTTTATCTTTTAAAAGTCTTTTTATTTCTTTAGCAACGTCTTCATTTTTTCCTTTACCATACCTTTCTTCAACACTAAAAGTTCCTAATATCTCACCCTCAAGCGCTTTTTTTGTTACTGTTTTTCCAGTAACACTATCTACATAAGTTACAGCATTATTATCACTAATAGCATTTTTAATAGCTTGAGTTAATCCAAGTCGACCTTGTCGTTGTGCAGCCATAGTTGAATCTATTAAAACTTGAACAAAAGGATTTTCTGCTTCTCCAAGATTACCTTCAAATGAAGATTCTGTTCGTCTTAATTCTCCAGATATTAATTCTCCATCTATTTCAAACTGCGAATCTCCTTTATCGTTTGATTGTTGTTTTCCTTTTATTGGAATGTAGTTTTCCCATCCATAAAAATCAATTATTTGATTAGATAAATTACTAGCATAATTACTGTTTGCATTAAACTCTTTAGTTAAATCTTGTAGAGTTTTCATATTATCTTTTACTTTTTGGATAGAAGCCCATAACTCAGGATTACTATTTTGAAGCGCAAAATATTCGTCTCTTAAGTTTTGTACTTCTTGAGCAGTTAAACTAGACACTTGAAATTCTTCCGCATTTATATCAGTTGTTTTTACGTCATTGGGGCTCTTTCCTGCTAATTTATCTACAGTAGTTTTTCCGTTAATTGTGGTGTTCACATTAGTAATAGTTTCTAAATCTGTTCTGTATTGTTTAAGCTGAGCTTCTGTTAAGTTTTTATTTGCTACTTGCGAAAATATTTCATCTCTAATATCTGCAGGGGACATAGCTTTTTTTTCACCCGTAGTTAAATCAGTAAACTCTACAAATGCTTCAGTGCTTAAAGGCACTTGTAACATATACTTTATAAATCTTCTTTCAGGTTCATGAAGAGCAGTAAACCAATTAACTAATTTACCTTGAGATAAATCTTTACTTTCTCCTAATTCTGCTGTTATTTCTTTATATTCTCTAAGTGCTTCTCCAAAGTTTTCCATAGGAACTTGTAATTTACTTCGTACTAAAAGAGAAGCTTTACCAAATGATGTCACCATTGAGTTATATATGTCGTTATACGTATCAGTATTAGTGCCATCTGCTCTTTTTATTAAACCTGCACGGTCCATTTGTTCTTGCCATTTTTTAATTGCTTGAGATTGATTTTGAACATTAGTAACCCAACTATCAAAAGTGTTTTCTCCTCCATCCCATGCATTTCTTACACCATCATACATTTTTGTAAATATATTTCCGGTTGTGCGTCTATTATGTTTTGCTTGATTATTATGAAGAGTTGCATTTTCTTTTTGATATAAGGTTCTTTGGGGTTGTTTACCTTGTTCAGTTTTATTAGGTCCAATTATTAAACTAGGAGCAACAGCTAATACATCATTAAGAAGAGTATTTTCAATATTCATATTTAGCATTTCTTGCACAGCATTTACAAAATCAGCCCATAATGATTTAAGTGTAGGAGTAGTTTGAGGTAACACATTTTTTTGTTCTGCTAAAAATCGTTGAAACTCACGATTATTTATAGCTTCAGTTACAAACTCATCTATGTTAGATAGTTCATTTTTAAAATCTCCTTTAGTATCTGCGGCTTTAGCAGCTGTAAATATTTGAATTAATTTTCTACCTGTGTCTGTAAGTGCTTCACCTGTTTTAACATCTACGTGTTTAGAAAGCTCATTAGTAGTAGCAGCATGAGTCATCTCATGAAATATAGTTTCAATATCAGCATTTTGTTCTGAGATAGTAATAGTATCTGTTTTAGTGTTATAAGTGCCCTTTACTCCTTTTTTCATTTTCTTACTTACTTCAAATTTAGTTTTATCTAATCCAGGTAAAGTAGCAAATACACCCGTTAATACATTTTGCATTCGAGTAAAGTTAGTTATATTTCTAAAACCAAATTTATTCATCTGATTTGTAATTGTTCTAGGTTCACCTGATTGATTTCTTAGTGTTTTTGTTATACCTTTAAGAAAATTTTCAATTATTTTTACAGCTTTAGTAACTGTTCCTGCTTCACTTAAATCTTGATTAAGTTTTTTACTTTGTGTTGTTAAACCGCTAAATCTAGCAGTAGGATTGTTTTTATAATATTGAATTTGTTTTTGTTCGTCAGTCAATTCCATTGTTTCTTTAGTTCTTGAATCTCTACCATAACCTCTTCTTACTAACTCTGATGGAGGTATAACTCTTTGTCCTTGTTGGTTTTTTGTTATTTCTTTTCCTAACGGCGCTTGTTTTTTACCTTCTTCTTGTTTTTGTTTAACTTTATCTGTTACTTTATTTAAGACGTTTGCAAAAGCGTTTGTGTCTCTAGTAAGGTATTCAAATTGTTTACCAGGAATATTATTTTCTAAAAAGCTTCTTATTTTTCGTCTACTAGAAGTATCTATATTAGGTTGCATTAAGTAAATAAGATTACTTAAATTATTCACTGCATTATTTCCTGTTTTAGCTTTATTTTTTTGAGTTAAAATATCAGGCACTTCTATTTTTTCTTCTACAGTAATAGCGGTTGTAACTCCACTATCATTTTTTACTTCTTGGATTCCATAGGTGTCTTCTAAATTATTATTTTTTATAAACTTACGAGCATTTTGTCTAGCCCTATTTGTTGCTGGAACCCGTCCTTTTGCAGTAAGTTCACTACTTATTTCTTCTTTAAATACTCTACTTTTTGGAGAAATTTCTTGCGGACCTAATCTTCTTTGTTCTCGTGCATTAACTAGCTTGTCATAATAATCCATTGCTCTAGCTTGTGAATCTACTTCTTCTTGAGTTTGAGGTTGAGAAGATAATCCTGCACGAGTTCTAGCTTCAAATCTATTTTGTGTTGGACCTGTAAATTCTACTTCTTTTTTTGTTCGCTCTTCTATTTCTTCTTCTAATTTTTTATTTTGTTCTCGAGCTTCATTAGCTCTAGCTGTTCTAGCATCATTTTCTGCTTGAACCATATTTCTAACACCTTCTTGTTCAGGAGACCCTTCTACATTTTTTAATTCTTGTTGTGCAACTTCTACAGCTTCATCTTCTTTAGTAATTTCATTAGCTATTACTGCAGCTGCACCTTCATTCCCCTTTGCTATTTCTTTATTAGCTTTATCAATTTTTTCTACGTCTTTTTTTCTTTGAGCTTTTTTTGTTTTTGTTAATTTTTTTTCTGCTTTAACAACTTCTGTTTCAGTTTCTGCTTCAGTTTCAGTTTCAGTTTCTGCTTCAGTTTCAGTTTCTGTTTCTGTTTCTGTTTCGTCAAACAAATCTCTTTGAGGAGAAATCATCTCTTCTTGTACAGGAGCTGATTCTTCTACTATTGTTTCTGTTTCTGTTTCTGTTACTGTGTCATCAAATAAATTTGTTTGTCCTTTTTGTGCAGCGGCTATACTAGAACCAGCGGCAGCGGCGGCAGCGGCAGCTGCGTTAGCATCTCTATTAGCTTGCTTTTGTTCTTCTGTTGCTCTTTTTTTTCCATCTTGAGGGGGGTCAGTAACTGGTATAGAAGAACCGGTAGTAGGTTCTCCTGGTTCTCCTGGTCCTGCTTTAGGGTCTTGAGCAAGTGGAGTTCTAATTCCACCTACAGCAGCAGGAATGATTGGCATGAAGAATCCAGCCGCAGAAGCATTAATATATTCTTCAAGCGCTTCTTTATTAGCTAATGGTAAGTTAGCACCTTCTCTTTCTAGTACAGTTTGCACTGCTTCAATAGGTGCTTCTTTTAATCCTGTAACACCTATGTTTGTAAAGATAGCAGCTAGTCTATTTGCTTGAGCTGTAGGTAATGCATCTAATGAACCTAAACCAATTTTTAAGAAGAAGTAGTCAGCTAATGCGTGACCAGCACTTAACGCGGCTAATTTACCTGTGTTTAAATCTTTAATTATTTGTAGTTGGTCTGTAGAATCAGGGTTAGCAGCTAGTGCTTCATCAACTGCTCTACCGGTTACTTCACCTGCACCAAACTTACTTGCCATGAAAGTTAAACCTGCTCTTCTACCTAAGTTACTAAATCCTTTTTGAATTTCAGCTTGACCCTGTTGTGTTGCTAATTCTTTTGCAACTTCATTTCTTAAGAATTGTTTTTTAGCTTCGCCACTTAGTTTTTTAGCTTCATCTAGTATTCCGTCTTTTACAAACTTACGGCTAAGAAAACCACTTATTGCACCAGGCACAGCTCCAACACCAGGAGCAGCTGCTCCACCTACTAAAGCTCCAGCACCTGCAGTAAGAAAAGCTTCTCCTATCATACCTACACCTTGACCTGCTATGTATGGTATAAACTCAGTAAGCACTGCTCCTAAACCTTCATCTAATGCTCCAGTAAAACTATCAGTTTTTTTAACTCCTCGTTCACCTACATCAGCTTCAGATTTTTGATATTGTTTTAAACCAGCCTTAATTAAATCATCAGAGCCAGTAGCTTTACCAGCTAACATTTTAGCGCCGCCTATAATACCACCGTATTGGTCAGTATATTGTCCAAAGCCACGCAAGAAATCACTACCCTCTCCATCTTGTAATTGTCGAGGATTAGCAGCAAAGTCTGTTGGTTGTTGAGGTTGTGATTGTTGAGAAGCTATATAACGAATAGCATCGTCTTGA
>TARA_R110002012_G_scaffold60605_5_pt1 | contig 14904 bp, 22 predicted proteins | sample TARA_R110002012 | Tara Oceans TARA_R110002012 (sample SAMEA4396515) | marine metagenome | biome: Westerlies Biome; feature: [DCM] deep chlorophyll maximum layer (ENVO:01000326); material: water (ENVO:00002006), including particulate matter (ENVO:01000060) such as... | depth 40 m
CACCGCCACAGGGATAATTACTGCTTCGGACGCTGGCTCATACGCTATATCGGCTGGTTGCCAGTTCCATGTGCCTTGCAGATTCGGAGAAGAAATAGACGCGCATATGCCTTTGAGCTTTGATGCGTTTGAGATGGGAAGTATTAGCCAAATACCAGTCGTTGAGATAAAGAGCGCATTGGAAAATACAGAGGCTTACGACTTCGGAGGCTCAACGACATACCTAGCGACAAGCGCAGATGCCCAATACTCTCACGGTTTAGCAGATGGCCGAGTTGCGTATTGCAAAGCCACCAGTAGCTATGTAATCACTCTTATATTGCCAACTATTACGAGCAATATGCCGACTGGCAATCCTTATTTCTATATCATAAATCAAGGCGGTGGCGGGAACGTAGTTGTGAAAGAAGGAAGCTCAACCCTCATAACCCTTGCAGATGACAGAGGCGCGATAATAGGAGTCCATATTGACGGTTCAACTAGAAAGTACTTTATAACGTAATGAACCAAGACGTATATTTAGGCAAAAGCCACTCCGAAGCCTTAGTTAGTACTACGCATACCACAAGTAGCCCTTACCATATTACATGGGATTCTACGGAGGCTGGATTGAGAAATTACCAGCTCAAGAACAGCAATAACAATACTGGAGGCGTTTACCCTTTCGCTAGATTGCCCGACGCAAGACTATGCCAGTTAGGGCATTTGTACAATTTTTACAATCACGCTGGGGCGGTAACTAATTTCGTAATGATTCAAGACAATGCTGGAACAAACCTATTTGTCATTAAGGGTTATGACGGAGTAAGCTCTGTTGAGAACGCGCTAGTTTTCTTGACTGATAATTCCACGCAAGCTGGAGTATGGGCTTGCATGAGACACAACCAGCCAAATGGCACTCTGGCCGACCACCTTATCACAGCCACAACATCATAATGGCACACGACGCAAAAGGGGATTTAAAGAACTTGCTAGACGCCAGCGGGCATCACCTAACAAGGTGTTTTAGGGTTACAAGAAAAGACGGCGAAGTTCACAGGTTCACCAACCATGACCAAAAGATAACATTTACTGAGGGCTGGCTGGACGCTTCGGCCACAGACAAGCTCGCAAGCCCGCAAACCTACACGCCAGTTGATAGCTGGGATGCAAGTAATGCGAGAGCTGAGAGCGCAATGAAAAAAAGCAATATTGACTTAATGGGTGCATTTGGCGGAAGCGTCATCACCAAAGACGATATTCTGGCTGGCCTTTGGAACTGGGCGATATTAGATGACTTTATCGTGGACGCAAGATACCCATTCAAGGGCGCTGTGAGGCACAATAAGTACAGGCTAACGGATTTCGTAATGACCGACAACGGCTGGGTAGCCCAAGCCAATACGATGACCAGCGAAATGTACAGAAAGTCTGGAAAAGTTTTCTCGGATACTTGCTGGCACGCTTTGGGCGACAGTATGTGCGGTATCGACATGGACGTGGCTGGCTCTACGCACTTCAAATGCACAGTTGATTCATCAGCGCTAAACAGAAAGATAGAGTTCGCCGACATATCTGGCTCGCACTCTGGCGCAGAATCAGAGCCAAAAAATATGTTCAAGTCTGGGCATATAAAGTGGCTGACTGGCAACAATAAAGGACAGTTGTACCCAGTCAGAGCTAGCAGTACATCAGCGGAGGTAGCTGTGGGAATGCTATATGTTTACTGGGTCATTACTATGGGCGAGTTTTTCAACATAACTGACTCCGAAGGAACTACGTTCAAGTTTGTATTTATCGCATCTGGGGTAAACGGCTCATCGGGAGGAACTAATATTGTGAACGTGCTTCATGGAAATGGCACTTTGGGAACAGCTGTCGTAGCCGACAATATAACGTCGGCAATAAACGGATGCGCGTTAAAAGTTACTGCCAGCGAGGTAACAGATGTCGCGGATTTACCAAACAATCATGGCGATAGTAGCGTAACAAGATACGTCAAGCTGACGCAAGACATCAAAGGCGAGGCTGGCAATACAGAAATAACAGAAAGCTCAACCACAAATAACGACGCATTCAAGGTATACAACTTTGGAGAAAATGGCCTATCGAAAGGTTTGGGCGTTCACGGCGACGAGCCTACTGTTCATTTACAGTACCCAACAAGGGCAGACATCACCGACGGCGACACATTTTCGCTATTCATGGGGTGTGATAAATTGAAAGAAACCTGCAAAGCAAGACCAACTGCTGGCGCAGAATCCTCAGCGCCTGGCACTTTGGGAAACTTCCTAAACTTTGGCGGATTCACATTTCTGGTGGGTACTACAACACTAATAAAAACTGGAGAATACAGAAATTCATAATGCATAACACCAACAGCACCGAGAAAAGATTGATGTTTGTCGAGGAAATAAAAAGGCTCGAGGGCGTGCCGTTTGTACTACAGGGCAGAACGCCAGAGGGATTAGATTGCGCTGGATTGCTGGCATACGCTGGCAGAGCCACAGGGCATAAAGTTCCCACACAAGAAGACTATTCTGTAACGGAAAACTATTCCGAACGTATGCTCGCGCACGTTGCCATGTCCAGCAGAATGCTTAAAGACCGCGACGAATGGCTCATTGGGGATTGCATGGTATTTGCCATAGACGAGCTATTAAACCAAGTAACTCACATCGCTGTATTGACCTCGATTGAGGGCGATATGATTAAGTTCACCCACACAACGCCAAGAACGCAGAAGGTACAAGAAGAAATACTAGACGCTCACTGGCTACCCAGATTGCACTCGGTTTGGCGACCTAACTGGCTAACTTAAAATGGTAAGTATCGCCTTCGCATCGAGCGCACAATACGCTGGAATGACCGCCTTGCAACAAGCAGTCGGCATGGCCGTCGCTGGCTATATTGATAACTCAGTTTTGATGCCGATGCTATTTCCGCCCGACCCAGTCGAAGGAGCTAAGGTCGGCGAGGTAAACGTCATGGGCGCTGACCATGGAAGCCCATCGTCGGTAGCTTACGGCACTTACGCCAAGTTGGCTGGCCAGCTAGTATGGGCAAGGTCTTTGCAAGAAGTATCCGTAACAGAGAAGGTCGGCAAAAACGGAAAAAGAATCAGCTACGAATATTATGTAGACTGCGCGGTAGCGATAAGCAGAACAAAATCCAAGCCATTGACTAGCCTTGACGCAATTTTCGCAGACGAGAAATGCGTATACACCAATCCCGACACCGTAGGAAACTTGACGACATTTGGCGGTGGCATGATATTCCAGAACAAGGGCGTCGAGGGAAACTATATCGGATTCGACGAAGGCGTAAATGCCAGCGTTGTCGCAGACGTATTTGACCAATGGCGCGTGGGCGACGTCTTCACAGTAAGCAATTCCACCTCTAATAATAATACTTTTAAGATTCTGGACAAGTCCGAGGTTCTGGCTTACACAATAACCATAGATACGGATACGCACGCCAGTCTTGGTTGTCAAAACGGCGATGTCGATGTGGTTTACACCTTCCCAGCCTTCCGAGTCGAGAACACAGCGAACCCAAACACCAATCTTACGACAGAGAGGGCTACCAGCTCTGAATCAAGGAGCTACACAGTAACGGCCACAGACAAAGACGATAACACGACCACTTGTACATACACCAGCACGAATACTTACATAAAAGGGGTAGCCACTGTAATAACATTGGCGGGCGGTAGCCATACAAGTGGCTGGGCAGACGGATTACAGCAAAGCGGTGCGCCAGTAATTCACTTAGGACATAATTCCAGCCAAGACAGCTTAATGGTGGCGCGTGAAGGAAGCACCAATGTGCCAAAGTACAGAGACATGGCGTACGTTGCGTTTGACAGTTTGGACTTACAAGACTTCGGCATAAGAATACCCAACTTCGAGTTTGTTTGCAGTAATACGGCGCTGGCAAACGTAAAGACAGTCTGGCAAGACATTTTAGAAGACAGCGAGTTACTATCGTCCGAGTGGGATGTAAGCGCGATAACAGAGGACGCGGTAATCGGATATGCTGTTCACGGATACAGCGAGGTATCAAAAAAGCTTCAACCGCTGGCGCTTGCTTTTAGAGTTTTAAGCCAAGAGCGAGGCGGAGTATTGCATTTCTTTAATCATGTAGCGACCAATATCGAGGACGCACTAGAAGAAGATTATGTCGGCGCATACGAAGGAGAGAGTGGTGGCGATGGAGTTACAATTACGCAAATGCCAATCGACCAAAAGCTCGGAGAGGTAACGGTAAAATACATTAACAGCGAGGACGATGGCAAATTCACAGAGGGGCTAGAACGCGCCCAGTCTTTTTCATCTACCGATATTGCAGAGCGAGAGACCCCAAGCAGATGGACAAAAAAATCTGTAAGCCTATCGCCTATTGTGATGAAACCAGATGATGCTAGAGAGATAGCGCACAGAATATTGTGGTCTAGTTGGGCTGACGATATGACTTTTGAGTTCATGCTACCGTCGAGATATATTTATTTACAGGAAAACGATAGGATAACCATACCAACTAGCGGAAAAGAATACACCGCTATAATCACAAAGATTGACATCGGCGCTAATTTTATGGTAAAAGTTACTGCAATATTAGACGTTTCAATAAATCAAGATTTCAGCAACTATGGCAAGGCTGGTGCATAACAATGAGTAGACCGAGTGGCGAGTTTCGAGAAAGAACTTACAGGGCTATAAAGCCCAAGTTTTATGTATTGGACACAGCATCATTATTCCCTATAGATGACAATCGGCTAGGTGTTAGGGTCATAACGCAAGTTGATTCTTCAAGAACCGTGGCCACGCCAGCAGAAATACACCTCAGCAAAGACGGTGGCAATACGTATGAGGCTGTGGCGCTATCACGCTCGCACGGCAATACTGGATATATGTACGCCACCGATGTCGATGTGGAGGGCGTGGCCAGCACAAGGCTAGCCCATCATGGAACTGGGCAGATATTTCACAAAAGCCTTAAAGTGGCGGATGGCGCTATATTGGCTGAAGGCGAAGATAATTGTAGTGTTATGCGTGTAAAGTGGCATAAGGAATACGCGCCACAATCAACAACCGAATCTGGCCTACACAATGGCGCTAACTTATTATTTGTAGATGGAGAAATTATGCAATTCAGAACCACTGCAAAGGTCGCGCCGTTTGGGGAGAATGCCAGCATCAACGGATATAAGCACTATAATTTATTGCGCGGTAGGCGCGGAACGGAAAACAAAATCATAGATGTCAGAGGCGGTACAATCACAGTCGAGTTAAATGAGAGAAGAAGCGTATTCGTGCCATTGAACTACTCAGACATCGGCAGAACCATATATTTCAAATGTATAACAAAGGGCATGACCTTAGCAGAAAGCACAATCGTTTCGTTTGTTTTTAACGGCGAATCTTTAATGCCATTCGCACCATCAAATGTAACAGTCATGCGAAACGCCTCAGAGGATTGCGTTATTTCGTGGAATAGGCGAAGCCGTAGCATCGTTAGGCTGATGGGAGTAAAGCATTTGCCTTACGGCGAGGACACCGATAATTACGAGATAGACATCATGAGTCCAACTGGCTCGCCACGCACTGTACTCAGAACAATCAAAGTGTCTGGTGCGACTACAGCAACTTATACCGCAAGCCAGCAAACCGCTGACGGCTTAACTTTAGGCAATGCAGTATTTCTGCGCGTATACCAAATGAGCAATGCCGTCGGGAGAGGGCAAACAAATACAGTAACAGCCCAAGCGTCTAGCACCCCGAACTGGGTATCACCAACAACATACACCACATAAAATGGCAACACCGAACCTAGCAATACCAGCGCTCGTCGAAGGGCAAACCAACAGCGAAACAACAGTAAATGAAAGTTTGCAAATCATAGACGGCATAATAGCTGGCAGAATCGAGGACAGAGATTTAACCGCACCGCCCACAGGCGTTGATGGGAAGGCCTATATCGTCGCATCTTCGCCATCTGGAGAATGGTCATCAAAGGCTGGGAAAATAGCCCTTTACAATAGCGGTTGGACTTTCATTACACCTACTGGCGGAATGCAGTTCTTTGTACACGATGAGAAGGCGATATACTGTTATTCGAGCGTAGAGTCGGAGTGGTTTCCAGTACAGCCACTTCACAGCACGACAGAACATTGGACTGGCAGATACGCAGAGGGCGGAGGGAAGCTATACGCGAAATGCTTTACTGGCCTAGCTTGCCCGAATAGCGCCACATCTACACATTCGCACAGCATTTCCAACCTAGATTGCGCCAAGCAGATAAATTTCGAGGCCAGCTTCACAGACGGCACTACGGTGTCTGAGTTTAATTTTGTCCAAACGACATCAATCATTGCGTACGTAAAAGTCAATGCGACAAATATTCTGATTACCACAAACTTCAACCTTAGTGGTAGCACCGCAGACATCAGAATCGAATACAGCAAGACCTCATAATATCCACAGAATACCAGCCCAAATAAAAAGGCTTGTAAGCTGAAAGCCTTTTTGGAAAAAAGGGCTATAGGCTCAAATAAAATAAAGGCTTAAATATAGGCTTAATTATGTGGTCGCGCATTTTCCAGCGCAAGAACAAAGTGATGTTTATTTTATATTCTAACTTTTTTGAGAAATAAAATGGTCTTTAGGTGTGCTTAACGGCGTTTTCTTGAGTAAAAATAAAATAACTTACCTTTTTCCGTTTATTTGCCCGCCCGCTAGCCGATAATACCCACAAGCAATAAGGCGAACCGCCTTGCCTAACCAAAAAAAGAAAATGAAATACACAGCAACATTGATATTGTTCAAGCAATTCACAGCTGGCAACTTTGCTGGATTAACCACCAAAGACTTAATCGGCTTCCCAGACAAGGCTACGGCTAGTAGATATTTGTCAGATATTGAGTCTGCAATAAAGGCTGGCAAGTTGGACTACAAATTAACCAGCTATGTATTGGAGGCTGAGTAATGGCATACGGAGTACCACCAAAGAGCGAACTAGATGAAGCTGTTTACCTAGCTTGGCTCGACAAGCACCCGCCAGTCCTAGACCAAAATATAAGCTGGTCAGCTGGAGGGTTACAGAGCGAATACAGCTCAACGCTGAGTATCAGCAGAGCGATAGAGATTGTCCAGGAATGGCGCAACATAAATTGGACAGCTGACACCCAATTCGACAATCGTGGATTCATCATGGGAAGCGAAATGCAACTAGCATGGGAAGCCTACGACAAAGAGCAAGGAGGCAAGAGCTGATAACAGCCCTCAGATTGAGCGCGTAGGGATTGAAAGAAGAAAAGGTGTCCATGATGCCCACCTCCTAAAAAATAAGTGGCTAGACATTCTTCGCAAGATTCGCCCTAGAAGGTTTCGGAATGTAACTGGATTATCATTTCGACAATACCCTACTCGCTCTTTCTGCTACAATTCACCGCCAGCGTTTGGCTGGCAAAACACTACTCAAACAAAAAAAGTAAAATGACCTCAAAAGGACAAGAAACAATACTAACGCTTGCCGAGAAATACGGCTTGCAAGCTGGCAAAGACCAAGACTATTACCAGTGCCACTCAACTTGGGTTTTAACCAAGACTGGCGCAGAGAAAATCCGTATAGCCGAAGGCATCAAGCATAGCTTCCCAGTCGCGTGCCATAACCCGAATGGAACATCGGTGGGATTCATGGCTACCTTTACAGACAAGGCTGGCGAGGAAGTGCATGAAGTTGGCAGTTGCCGAACAGACGGCACAGCTAATAATCCCGCAAAAACTCATTCTCACGAGATGGCCATAAAACGCCTCAAAGTTCGCGGAATTTTGGCACTCGTAGCCCCAGCAGGGCAAGTGTATGGCATTGAGGAACTGACTGACGAGTACCGCCAGCATGGCAATCAAGCTAACTCCATGCCAGCGCCTCAGCAAGCGCCTCAGACGGCCGTTCAGCAATACCAAGCGCAACCACAGCAACCAGCGCATTTAACCCCGCAGAGCGCCCCTACGACAGCGCCAGCGGAGGGCTTCCAAATACCAGCGCAGGGTACAAAAGGCTGGGTGCAGAATGGCGAGGAATTACCAACAGATTGGTCAAACCTAATGGGCGTGCTATGCGAGGCTACTGGCGAGGACAGAAGCAAGCATGAGCGAAGTCTTTTCGACCACATAACACAATGGCAAAAGCCCGATGGCGGGCTGTACTTGCCTAGTGCTAAGTTTTCCAGCTTCGGGGCTTACGCTTTGGGATACAAAGAGTGGGAAGGCGTGCGAACATACAACGCATACAGCGCAATGAAAGCATTGCACCGCGCCAAAGATTTAGTCGCAACTCTGCAAAGCAATGGCTCAGTAGAATGCAGTCAGAGCAATGGGCATGGTGGTATGCAAAGCTACACAATTTACACCAAAGAAAACAATCCCGCGTTCCAAGCTGGGGCAACCTCCGAAATCGCCAATCAATTCGATGGCGTTATCGAGGCCAGCAAGAGCGAAGTGGACGTTCCCTTTTAGGTAATAACCTTTCTTTTTTTAGGGCGTCGGCTTCGGCTGGCGCTCTTTTTTCATAAATATTTTGAGAAATAAAAGCGCGAAAACAATGCATTAACGCCATTTTCCAGACCAGCCAGCAAAATAATTTGAAGAAAGTTAATAAAAAAGGTTTACTTTACCTTCGGATGGCCGATAATAGTGATATAGCAATAAGGCAATCCGCCTTGCTTAACCAAAAAAAGAAAAATGAAAAACGTGGCAGAAATTAAAGAGCTCTTATTCCAAGCGAGCATGTTCCACTTCCTTAGCTCTGAACTTGACATGCTCGACAAGCTAGGCAAAGGCGAAGCTGGCGACAACACTCCCTACTACCAGCAAGTCGCTGGAAGGTATGACGAAATCTGGCAGATTTTAGCGTTGGAAAACTTCGAGCTATTGAGCCACAATCACTACCTTAGCGCTTGCGCTGTAGCTGGATTCAACCACGAATCCGCCAAAGAGGCCTGTATGACTGAAATGGCTTTCCTACCTACTGGGGGTGCAGAATAATGGCTATAAGCTTACAATTACACGAAGTCGATATTCACGACTACGCTAGATACTTGGTAGCGGAATTGGAGGACACCGAGTGCCCATTTGAGTGGGTAGAAAATCAGCAAGAACTAAAAATCTGGAGGGCTAATGATGGCTCATGGAAAGCAGAGTTATTACTGGTATATGGTGGCCCTACCGTCAAAATAGAATTGGACTCCCGATACACCTTTGGCACTCTATACCACAGCTGGGGCGCAAACCCCGAAACAGGCAAACCCCAGCGCACGATAGAGTTCCAACATACTATATTGAAGGACGCAATACGAGAAATTGGGGGTCTGGAATAATGACAGACTTCTACCAGCACATCACTTGCGTAATCTGCGGTGGCGATGGCTTTGAGTACGAGCAAGTAGGCGACAAGCGCGAGAAGCGCCCATGCCCTTGCAACCAGCACGCCTACGCAAAGCACATAATCACAGCAACATCAGAGCCTCAGACATACCGCCAGCAAGTAGCCAGCGGTCTTATAGACGAGGAAATGACCCAACCAAGCGCTAGGCAATTAGCCGACAAGGGCATGGCACAGGTCATGGGGAACGTGCAAGGCGAAAGCGAAGAAGAAGCGGTGGAATTGATTTACGCCGAGCTAATGACCCTTACAACGCTACAGCCTTACGCCCTAACCAGCGACGACTTGCGCAAGCGAGTTGAGCATTTGATTCCGCGACTGCATTCCACGAATATAATGGGCGTGCTGTTTAAGCGGGCAAAAAGAGAAAAGATAATAGAATCAACTGGGGATTTCGTTGCAAGCGAATTACCTCAATCACATGGTAGACCCATCAGAGTATGGAGAAAAAAATGAAAAAATGGAACTCAATAAGAATAGACGACACTACATTCATGGAATTAACACTTTGCGAAAACGGCAAAACGGAAATATCCATAAATAAGCCCGATAGCACAAATATAGCGCTCATGTCAGTAGACCAAGCGCTAGAATTGGCCGAGTGCTTATTAAATCTAGCAGAAATGCGAAACAATCAACTCAAAGAGCAAAATAATGAAACTAACTAAAAAACAGGCGAAACTGCTGGGGCATATACTCGGCTTCGCGGACTTGGGGCAAACCCCTACACATAAGGAATTGGCATCGCTGATGGGCAACACCAGCTCGGCGGTAACCATAATGCTACAAGCGCTACACGCCAAAGGCGCGGTAGTGCTAAACCGCAAGTGGCGCGGGGTAATAGTAACAGCGCAAGGCTTGCAAGCATTGCAAGGCGAAAGCCCAGCGCACGAGGCAATAAAGCAAGTGGAAATGATTTACAATGGGAGGGTTAGCCGTGCTTGAGCATATCGCAATGAGTGGGCTATGGATTCTTTTGGCATTTACCAGCTGGGCTTTAATATTCGTATTGGCCACCGCGACTATCGTGGTGGCATTTAAGCCATTTAGGAGTAAACGATGAAGCTATACGAATTAACAAGAGACATCATCGAGATAAATGACTTGGTGGAGGCTGGCGCAATCGAAAAAAGCGAGGCTATTGACACGCTAAACAGCATGAAGCTGGCAGTAAAGCAAAAGGGATTAGACATCACAGCGCTGGTGCTTAACGAGGAAGCTGACATATCTGCACTAAAGGAAGCCGAAGCCCGCATCGCCCAGCGCCGTAGAGCCAAGCAGAGCAAAATAGATTGGCTGAAAAGTTATTTATTGGACGGAATGGAGGCGAATGGCATCAGCAAAATTGAATGTCCCGACTTTGTCGTATCGCTCGCAAAATGCCCGCCCAAAGTCGAACTGATAGAGGACGCAGAAAAGCTCCTCTTGGACAAGTGGGGCGATAGGTTTGTAAGGATAAAGACAACTGTTAGCATAGACAAGCAAGAGCTACAGCAAGCTCTGAAGGCTGGCGAGGAAATAGCTGGCGCTCGATTGACCCAAAGTAATAGGCTAAAGTTTTCGTGATTAAATTATTCATCGGAATAGATGTCGGAGTGAACGGCGCGGTAGCGGTTCTGGATAGTTATGGCGAATGCGTCGCCTATCAAACTTTACCGCACCGCCAGCACGGCAAAAGAAAAGAGCTGGACGGCGAGGCGCTTGCCAGCTGGATAACATCAGAGGTCATGATGCCCACAGGCACAAAGCCTCACGAGTGCGCAGTCGTGGTGGAGGAAAGCCCGCCTTTCAATCAAGGCGTAGTTTCGGCTTACACCAGCGGGTACAATAATGGCCGTTTACACGAAAGACTATTACAGCTATTCAATAGGCGACCATTGCGCATAACAGCAAGAAAGTGGCAAGGCGTTGTTTATGACTTTAAGCTAAAGCGCGAGGACGACAAAAAAGCAATCAGCATAGCGCAAGCGAAAGAAAGACATGGCGACATGGCTGGCGCTTTCAATGTTAAGCGCTACGCAGATGGCATATCGGACGCGCTCCACATAGCAGAATATTGCCGATTACTGGAGACTGAGAGGCTAGAACCAGCAAAAATGCCATAGAAAGTTAAATTATTTTAATTTAATAAAATGCAGTAAAGCCCCCATTATCCCCACTTTTTGGCAGATTGCTGGAGATAATTAAAAATAAAGTTAAGAAAAAGGTTTAATTACCCTTCCGCGACACGATAATACCTATATGCCAAAACAGCAAACCGCTGTGGCAAACCAAAAAAAGAAAAAAATGGCTTCTCTCTCGACTAAAACTTTTAACTCTCTTAACGAGGCATCTGGCTTAAACGTAGTAGCTGTAAAAGCACCAAACGCAATCGAGGCAATCAATAAGCTCGAACCACTACTTTATGAAGGTGGCGTATCATACGACAAGGCAGAAATAATGTCAGAAATAATGGATGTTTACGACCCATACAAATCTGATGTTGATGGAAACCAGGTTTTCGGTTACAGCAATTGGAAACAGTTGAACTACATCTTCTGCGCAAACACTTCAGCTTTCCTTGGCGTTCTTAGCAGTGAAGTAATCCATGATGGCATGACTCAAGTTTCAGCGATGAATGCTGACTACTTTGTCGGGCAAGGCGCTGTGCAACTATAACCCTCCAACAAAGTCCTTACCCTCTGGCTATTAGATTAGCAGAGGGCTAAGGCAGTGAGCAAGCGAGCAACTCCGCCCGCCCTCACAGAACAAACAAAATAAATAATGAAGGGTATTAGGCTTGGCAATGGATTCGATAGCTACTTGTTTTCGCCAACAACTTAATACCCAAACCCCACCCCCACAACCCTAACCAAAAAAAGAAAAATGATAACAGCCTCAACCTTAGAACAAGCAAACAACCAGGCCTTGGCCCTTCAAATGTGCGCACGCTTGCGCGAAAAAAACACCTTAGCATTCGATATGTTCTTCAGAACATTTGAGAAAGCATACACTGCAAGACTCAATGTAACGACTAAGAGAATGGCGGGATTGACTGACTACGCTAAATGCAACCAAGCAATCGAAATGCTTGACGCTGTATGGGTAGAATGCTTATACGAACTTCGTCAATCAATCAACACCGAGCGCGCAGAAAACGAATACTGCGGTCGCTTCGGCTTTGACATCTTCACTGATGACTTTTACGACTCATTGACCGCCATCTCTATCGCATGAAATATATCGCATTCACAGTACTCGCAGTATCCGCCTTCATTGGCGGTTACGAGCGCGGAAAGCCCAAAGTGGCAAAGACACAGGCGGTAGAAGCGATAGCGCCTCAGATTGCCTTAAAACCAGCCCCACAGGGCTACACGTTCTACGCTACGGCTACGGTCTACAATATGGAGGCCAGCCAATGCGACAGCACGCCCGATATATGCGCAGATGGCACTCGAGCGAGTTACGACAAGCGCATAATCGCAGTATCACGCGACCAGCTAGAGCGCTGGGGCGGTAATATAAAATACGGCGACAAGTTGCGCGTAACTGGCGCTGGAAAGCATGACGGCGTATGGAACGTTCACGACACAATGAACAAGCGCTACGGCGCAACAGCCCCGACATTCGATTCTGGAGTTGCTGGAGTTGTAGAGCCTCATTCGCTTAGCCCAGTAGCGGTAGACGGCGTGGCTCATATCGACTTCCTAACAACGGACAGGCTGGGCAAATGGCAAGGCGTAAAGTGTGAGGTAATAAAATGAAAGAGCCTGTTTACAATACTAGAAATTCGCTAGTCCAGATGGATTGGCTAACATTAGCACCGATGAAAGTTACGAGATGGTGGACTAAAGTATCGAGGCACGAACACGCTTCCTTGATGACTAATGGATACATAATTACAATACCCTACGACGATGTTTGGCACGTCAAAATAACAGCTAGAGGAAAAGCGAGGTTAGAAAAAAAATGAGTACAGTCTTATTAACAGTAGAAATAGACGGCGGTCAAGGCGAGCTAGAGCATGACGGCGAATACTACTCTGCAACTGGTTCAGCAGAATGCATTGACATTGATGGCTGGGTCGAGGTTGAGGAAACCGATTTACTGATATGCAGAGAATGCGGAGAAGGTTCAACCATAATAAAAAGAAAGAGCGAGGTCTATCGTGTCGTCGAAGATATGGTAATAACCAAAGCTAAGGAAGCAGTCGAGCGCGGAGAAAACCGCATCTTAGGCTAATCCGAACTAGCACAGCGCGGGCGGGTCGGATACGATTAAGTAATGACTCGCCAGCGCAACCAAATCGTAGCCCTTTACATGACTCCCGAAGAAGCCTACTGCGTGCAAGAGCTTTTGAATGTCAAGTCAGCCATACTAAGCGAAAAGCTAAAAGATTTTGCGAGAAATGGAGACGCTGACTATATCGAAGATGCTACCTTATGTATGACAGACCTTGACCAATGCAAGGCGATAGCAATCAGATTACACAAAAGAACGAATCTAGCCCTACAACTTGAAGCAGACGGCGAAGATGCCGAATGGATGGAGCAATATTTCGATGACAGACAAAACTAAACGAGAAAAAAAGACTACAACCGATTGCCCTTGCTGTTCAAAAGCCAGCGATGAGTGCATCTGCGGATTGACCGCGCTAGTAAATTTGAGACTACACGAGGCTGGAGACATTTGCTGTATAAAGCTAGATGGCGGACTCTACACCTTCGTCTTGATTGTAGACGATAATGGAGTCGTTGAAATACATAACTTTATGATGAGCAACTTAGCGACAACTATTATATTTAACTGCAACACCGTAGGCATTCGAGAGGCTTTCGAGGCGCAAGCGGATTTAGCTAGGAAGCACGCTAATTTCATATTGAAAAGAGCTACGGCTAAGACATAATAGCCAACTTAGGAATGGCGGGTAACCCTTCGGGGCTTAGCTTGAGTGCGTTTTACTTTCTTTTTTTTTCGTGCTCGCACCCGCCGTTCCTTTTTGCCTCATTGAAGCTATAGCGACTTGCAAGCAGTATATAGCACGTTCCAGCGGGTCGAGGTTCTTAGTGTCCAGCGGAGTGTCGGGGTCAATAAAACAAGCATTGGTTAATTCCTCCAGAAGCCAATCAGCACTTTCGAGAACGCAGTGCAACCTGTCGCGCTCACCCAGCAAGCGAGATAGAAGTATTCTGTCAACTTTGCTTTTACCCTCAGACAATTTCAAGGGCGCGATTCTTTGTAATTCGCCAGCGGTCAATGGCGACCAGTCCTCGCAACGCATATCATCAAGGCGCAAAGGGCGATTGCGGTTAAGCTTATCTCTCATACCTTTATAAATGTTGGCAAAGAACAGTTGTCCAGCTTGCTATCGAAGAACGCAACATATTTAACCCAGTTAGTATTCGGATAAGCGTAGCGCATACCAGCACGATTCTTGTCAGCAACAAGGCCTAGCTCACAAGCGTAGTAATCGCCCGACCCTCTGGGCAAAGTAAACCCCAT
>TARA_R110002012_G_scaffold113371_3_pt1 | contig 14901 bp, 15 predicted proteins | sample TARA_R110002012 | Tara Oceans TARA_R110002012 (sample SAMEA4396515) | marine metagenome | biome: Westerlies Biome; feature: [DCM] deep chlorophyll maximum layer (ENVO:01000326); material: water (ENVO:00002006), including particulate matter (ENVO:01000060) such as... | depth 40 m
TGGCAAATTGGTTATTGCAAAAAGATTGTGGAAATGAATCCCAAAATCTTCCAGTAACGCTTTCTTGAAATCTTTTTCCATGCTTGCCTGGTCGCCCGGCAAAAAAGCACCACTTGGATTATAGACCAAATCCAACCGCAAATTGCTATCGGGCATTCCGTAACCGACGGCATTCAATTCCTGTAATGCTTTAATGGATTGGTCAAAAACACCCTCACCCCGTTGTTTATCAGTTTTTCCACGAGTCCAATGTGGCATGCTGCTAACAACGTGTACGTTGTGACTTTTGAAAAACTCCGGAAGGTCGTAATATTTTTTATTGGCGCGGATAATCGTCAAGTTACTTCGAACGATAAAATCTTGAATACCAGCTTTACTTGCCTCATCTACAAACCAACGGAAATCTGGGTTCATTTCGGGAGCGCCTCCAGTTAAGTCTAACGTATGGGCGCCCGTGTTTCGGATAACCTTTAAACACTGCTCCATTGTTTCGCGCGTCATTATCTCTTTTCGATCTGGTCCAGCATCTACGTGGCAATGCTCGCAAACCTGATTGCACATATAGCCAACGTTAATTTGAAGAATTTCAAGTTTCTTCGGTCGCAGCGGAAACTGATCGGTTTCCTTTATTTTTTGTGAAAAAGTAGGAAGCTCGCCATTGGCAAATATGCCGTTGGAGAGTTTTTCCAACTGTTTATTTGCGATAGCAAGATCACTGTGACGTTTATGAAGAGATTGTTGTTTTTTCTTTTTTTCCTTAAGCATATAATTTTTTTCGAATGAAAATTCGGGAGAATGATTTTAAGCAGTTTGTCTTTTCTTGAGAAAGGACATGAGCATCAAACCAATACCAATTCCGAATAAACCTCCCTTTAAAAAATCGGAAAGGTTGATGTATTGTGTAAGTATAAATGTTGCTGCATTTACAAACAGACCTAGGGATAGAAGGGTGAAATTGATTTTGTTTTTCATATTTACATTTCAAGTTTGTTCACTTTATTCATCATTTGTACGCCGTGCACCAAGCTGGCTCCACTTTTAATAGCTGCTCCTACGTGAACTGCTTCCATCATTTCTTCTTTAGTGATCCCGCGCTGTAACCCGTCCTTTGAATAGGCATCAATACAATAAGGGCACATTTCGGTATGGGCAACGGCAAGGGCAATGAGTGATTTTTCACGGGCAGATAGTGCGCCTTCTTCAAAGACTTTTCCATAATATTCAAAAAATTTTTCACCGAGCTCTTTGCTCCATTCTGTAATATTTCCAAATTTTTTTAAATCTGCTGGGTCATAATAATTCTGTGAGGCCATAGGAGTGCTTTATTTATAAGTACGAAATTTTAGGTGTTTTGGTTTTCAATAAAGGTAAATATAGGCAAGTAGTCTTTCAAAAAGGAGCATGCTTACGAAAGTTTAACAATTTAATCAAAAGAATAAACAAAGCCGCTTTCCAGATTGTACTGTGAGTTTGGAATGCCAAGAGCGGGGGTTTCATCATATATAAAGGTGTAAGTGGTTTTGAAGGCAAAGTTTTTAAATAAATCAATCAGCAATGAACTTTGGTTTGATACACGATAATCTCCAAAGTCTTTGAGTTTAGGTTGATAATAAGTAGTACTTACAAGGCTTATGGTTTCGGTTGGGTACAAACTGAAGGAAAGATAGGAAGTGCTCCTAAAATCACGTTGAAGTGGGGTTACACCATCGCTGAGCTCCTCTTGTTCATACATTATATGCGTTCCCAAATAGAATTTATAATTTTCTGAACTAGTTAGTTTAAAGCGTGGTCCCGTTCCAACGAGTCCCCTAAAATCTATTTTTGAAACTTTGTTATACTGCGCTTGCGCAAAAACCTCCCATGCTATTCTAGGATGAAACCTATAATTATAGCGAAGATGGGTTATTCCCGCGTTTTCAAATTTGTTGCCTTCAATGTTTTTTAATTCAATATCATTCTTCAACAGGACCAAATGCTTATTCATTTTGTATTGTAGGTGTGTACTGCTGCTGAAGGCGAAATAATCATTTACATCGCGTTTCAATGAAAAGCCAAGACTCACAGAGCCCGAAAAACCAGAGGTATCAGTTACTTTCCGAAGCGATTCGGCATTAAGTATTTGGGATTTTACAGTAAATGAAAAGCATATAAAGAAAAGCGCAATTAAATATTTCATGCTAATTTTCAATAATTGGTTAGTAACCAAAAATAATCAAAAGGTTTAAATAAGTAGAATTTACTGGTTTTCCAGATAATTTTTTAAAACAATGGCTTGGTTGTGTTTTTCATCCTTTGCCCCATATAGAAGTGTGAGGCGTTTATCTTTTGCTTTTTCCAACAGTTGTTGTACCAGTTTTGAATGGTTTTCCAGTTCTTTTTTATATTTTTTTGAGAAATCATCAAATCGCTTTTCTTCGTGGTCAAACCATTTTCGAAGTTCCGTTGAAGGGGCGATTTCCTTCATCCATTCGTCCAGTTTTGCATCTCCTTTGCTTACGCCACGTGGCCAAACACGATCTATCAAAATCCTTGTACCATCACGATTGGCTGGTTTTTCGTAAATACGTTTTGTTTGAATGTCCATAATTTCACAAATTCCAAATGGTTATTCGCCCCAGTTGGCAATTTCTTCATCGGTCCAGAGGGTGGGGAAGAATTTACGTTGTTGATATTTTGGATGTAGGTATTTTTTCCATTCCGAACCACCCGTTGCAGTTTTGTTTTCTCCTTTGCTGTTTAAATAATGCTGTGCTGTATCTAAATGTACCATAGGCCAAGCCACGTTGTAAAAATGGTCAAACTGCTGCAGTTTTTCTTTTAGTTCTTCGGAAGGGTTTTCCATTTGGGCCACTCGTTCTTCCAGCGTTTTTCCATTTACATTTTCAGCCAGTGCTTTGAAATCTGCTTCATATTTTTCGATGAAAAGCTGAAGGGTAAGTGTCATTTTACCAGTTTTTCTATTTAGACCGGCATCTTTCCAATAAATATGCTTGAAATAATCGTCAATAGTTGGGCTTTGCGGTAATCTTTCTCTTCCTTCGGAATTGATTAAATTTTCAAGCCGAGTGCTGTAAAGTTCCAATATTCTGAACTGTGCGCTCTGAAAACCACTTGCAGGGGTAAGGGTGGAGCGGAAGGTATTGTAATCTTCATAGCTCATTCCGTTTTTCATAATATCAAAAGAAGTGATGAGCATTCGGGTGTATCTTTTTAATCTATCCAGTTTTGTTAGCCAGATTTCCTCCGCAAGGTTTTCACCTTCCGAAAGTTGTTTTATTTCGTGGATCATCATTTTTAGGGTAAGTTCCGTTACCTGATGGTACATCACAAATATTTCTTCATCCTTAAAATCGGTTCTTGTTTTTTGGAGTGATAGCAACGTGTCCACTTGAATATAATCCCAATAGGTTATTGGTTTTGCCTGTAAAAGCCCTTTAAGGTAGGTTTCGGGATTTTCGCCCAGATTTTTATACTTTTCCTCCAGTGCTTTTATTATTTCTGAATTGTCCATTTTGTTCTTTTGGTAAAAATCCCTTAAAAATAAAGGTTATTTTCGGTTTTTCTAAAGGATTGATGAATCAGTTTTAAAGAAAAAGCCCTGTTGCAAAATGTGCAACAGGGCTTTTTAATTATTTATGTATTCTATTAATAGAAAGTAGCACGATTGTCCTCAATATCGGCTTTCTTTTTAAGTGCGTTATAAACTGCGCTTTGAGATGCTGGAGCTGCCTTAGAACTCAATTGGTTTGCATAGTTTACGTATGATTCCAACTTGGGCGCTGGGTTAAAAGCAGTGGTTCTTATTTTATAAACCCCATTTTTACCATCAATCAAACCGGTTGACTCCCCTGGTTTTGTTCCGAAGGCCGTGCCCACAACTTTTGGTTCGTTGTTAGCGCCAACCATAGGATTAGCCATTGTGACGCCCGTACCATTCTGTACACTCACGCCTTGGTTTTTGGCTATATCTTCAATTGTGTTTCCAGTGATCGACTCACGTATTTTTTGAGCCTTTTTCTCGTTCATTAAAATAGGCTTAACAGTTGCAGTAGCTTGTGCGACACTCATTAGGCCTTTTTCATTTTTACGGGTAAGTTGGGCAATTATGTATCCTTCAGGAACACTGAATCTTTTTATGTCTCCAACTTTAGTATCTTCATTAAACGCCCAGTTAACAATAGGACGATTGGCGCCAATACCAGGGATGTTAGAATCCATTTTTCCAAGATTGTTTACTGGCTTTACTTCAAGGTTCTGTGCTTGTGCCAGTTCTGTAAAGTCACCATCTTTTAAGGCTACCTCAAATTTTGAAGCCTTAAAGAAAACATCGTCAGTCGTTTTTTTGGAGGGCTCAACATTCTTTACAACTGTTGCAAGCTTAACGGCTTTTTTAGGTTCAGACTGCTTTCCTACCTCTACAATGTGAAAACCAAAATCTGTTTCTACTAAACCAATAGTTCCGGTTGGATTATTGAAAATGAATTTATCAAAGGCTGGAACCATTCGTCCAGGCGTGGAACTTCCGAGATCCCCTCCGTTTTGGCTAGAGCTATCATCTGAAAATTCAGCTGCAAGTTCCGCAAATTTGGATTTGTCCTTTTTCACAACTCCCAAAAGGCTATCTGCAAGTTTTTGTGCTTCTTCCTTAGTCTTTGTAATAGTTTCTGGAGCTCGTAAAGTTCCAGCGTATCTTATTAAAATATGTTTTGATTCAGCAGAATCCGGCATTTTCTTGGTTTCTAGAACCTTAGAAAGGTAGAAAGCGTTGTCAACTTTATAAGGGCCATAAATATCGCCATCATTTAGGTTTATAAGCGTGTCTGCAACAGTTGCCGGTAACTGGCTCTTGAACATCCAAGTGTCGTAGTAAGGTACATCGGAATTTGCATTTACATATTCTTCGTAGTCTTTTGTATTTCTAAAACCAGGAATTGTATCGTTGCTCTTTGTGTCTTGGTTAAATTCTACTTTGTTGTTCAACAGTGCAGCTGTTTCAGTTTTAGCTTCTGCAATATCGGCTTCTGATGGTTCTTCAGAAAAGAAAACATATTGAATGTCTGCCTGTGCATCTACTTCATAATCGCTTGGGTGCGCAGCAACATATTTCTTTATTTCATCGTCTGAAACATTTACATCCTCATCGGCAATTTTGCTGTATGGAATCATTACATAACTGAAGTTCAAGTTGTCATTCTGAAAATGATATTCTTGCTCACCTTCAGCAATTGTGGTGCGCAAACCTCCTTTTATCATATTGAAATAGGTGCGCTGAAGTACGCCTTCTGCTGTGTTTTGCTCAAAATCTAACCACTGCTGATACATTGCTGGTGATGAAGCTTTAATACTTGCAATGTACTCCTGAATTTTACCATCATCAACCTGTCCAGCTTCATTAAGAAAAGTGGGATTGTTTGCTAAAGAAGTTTTAAGTGCATCGTCTAACTGTGCCTTTTCAACAGAAAGACCTGCCTTTTCATATTGTTCTTCCAAAATAACACGGCGAAGTTCTCTGTCCCAAACCATATTCACGGCTTGTGAAGTGTTTGAGTTTGGCCCCATGTTGCGTTGGGTGGCATCTACCTCTTCCATAAAACTTTGTCGGGAAATGTCAGTGCCATTTATGGTGGCAATTGTATCCTGAACCTTTGTGCCGCCGCCTTTGGTTAATACATCACTTAAAATAAAGGCGAAAAGCGCCAATGCAATAATGAGGATAAGAAATATCCCACGTTTTCTAATACTGTTTAAAATTGCCATTTGATGTTCGTAATTTATATTGCTTCACTTCCGCATCTGCGAACAGGAAGGGTTTGGTTGTGATTTTCTTTTGGTTCCTAATAAATTATAAGGTTCTTTAAGAATTGTTGCTTTTATTATTTAGGGGGCGAAAATACCATTTTCCTACCATTAATAAAAAAGTATATTAAAAAAAGTGAGGAATAATTGAAAATCTAACTTTCAGAAATATTTTTCACTTCCACTAGTTCAATTTTAGTACTTGAAACTTCCAGAATTGTAAATATATAATCTTCAATTTCAACAGTTTCGCCTTGTTCTGGGATCTCTTCGGTATGGTTTACGATTAGGCCGCCCAAAGTCTCGTAATTTTCACTTTCTTCCAAATCCAGTTTGTAAGTTTCATTGAGGTAATCTACTTCCAAACGTGCGGAAAATTTATAATGGCCTTCGCCAAGTTCTTCTTCAATAAGGGCAATGCTGTCGTGTTCGTCCTCAATATCGCCAAAAAGCTCTTCGATAATATCTTCTACGGTAATAATACCGCTGGTCCCACCATATTCGTCAATTACTACCGCAATGCTTTTTCTTTTTTTGCTGAGAATGCCCAATACATCTTTAACCAGCATGGTTTCTGGAACAAATACCACTGGCATCAATACCTTTTTAATGCTGGTTGGTTTTTTGAAAAGCTCAAACGAATGCACGTAGCCCAAAATATCATCAATATTTTCTTTGTAGACCAGTATTTTTGAAAGCCCTGTTTCTGTAAAAATTTTAGCGAGTTCTTTAGGTGTAGTGTTAATATCTACCGCTACCACTTCAGTTCTCGGAATCATGGCTTCGCGCGATTTAACTTCAGAAAAATCGAGAGCGTTTTGGAATATCTGTATTTCCGAATCCATTTCTTCCTTGGTTTCGGCAATTTCCATTTGTTCTGAAATATAATTTCCAAGTTCCAGTTTACTGAAGGTCAATTGCACAGTATCTCCTTCAGATTTAAAAATTAATTTCAATACTAAGTCTGAAATCCAAATAATAAATTCTGAAATAAGTGAAAAAAGAAAGTAAAAGAAATATGCGGGTACTGCAAAAATTTTGACTAAGCTGTTTGCGTAAATTTGAAAGAAAACCTTTGGCAGAAATTCTGCGGTAAGCAAGATGATAATTGTGGAAATTATAGTCTGTAGAAGCAGTCCCGTGAACCCTGCAATAGGAATGTAATCCATTAAAAGGTCACCCATAAAAAAACCGTAAACAACGAGGGCAATGTTGTTGCCCACAAGCATAGTTGCTATAAATTTTGAAGGGCGTTTGGTTATTTTTTTAAGAACACCTGCTAAAAAAGTATTCTGTTTCTTTTCAATTTCAATATGAATTTTATTTGAAGAAACATATGCAATCTCCATACCCGAAAAGAAGGCGGATAGAAGTAACATAGCTATTATAATTAGGATACTGTAATCCATTTAGAAATTTAAATGTTCAATTGTTACGATTCAAAAGTGGATGGAATCCTGGAAGCTATTTGTTTCTTTCCTCCATTTTTTTCCGAAAATTTCTTTTGAAAAAAAACATGAATATTGCAAGAACTACAAAAAATAAAAACAAGTATGCACGATAGGGCTGGCTTTCCCAATTATTTATTGCTTCATAGGTAAAAAATACTGCGATGATAAGATAGGCATATTCAAAAAAACGGTAAACTTTATTTAACATCTTCGGTTTTGGTTTTGTCAACTAATTGTACTCCTTGGTTTTTTCTGGATAGAAAGGTAGTGAAATCTTCACTGCTGTCAAACCCAACGGCACCATCATTATAGGAGCCGTCCTTAAATTTTATTTGATAGGGTTGGTCTGTGAAGACCCATTTGTTTTTTTGGTCCCAATAAAGCTGATTGGCCTTTAAGACTACGCTGTCTGCGGTTATAACCACAACATTGCTTCGCAGATCCACCAATCCGGTTTCGTCAAATTGTATGGCATAGTCTGCTGTTACAGTGTTTTTTTTGCCGTTTTCATCCCAAAACCGCACTTCAATTCCATTTGGAAATTCTTTGTAGGGAAATTCAAGGTTTGAGTAATCCAGTAATTTTTCAGCTAAGAGGTTGGTCACCAATTTCCCCGAGTCAGTATATTTAAAGTTGATGTCTTTGCCTTCGGCAATGGGAGCGCCATCAGAAAGCCCCATTTTTTTTACATTTTGGTAATTGCTTTCACATGCAAAAAGCGTGATGGCCAATACCAGGACCATCACGCTTTTAAACATATTTATAGTGGTGTACATTCTTATAAGTTAGGAACTCTTACGCTTCCGCCAACCCAACAGTTAAAGGTAACTGTTTTTCCAGCCATACCTTCAGTAAAAATATCGCTTGCCTGAGGGGCACGAGCTCTATAAGAACTTGCTGCTGCTTTTGCATTGCCTGCAATGGTTCCATCCACACGGGCTGCTTTATCCATCATATCTGCTGCAAGCCAGTACATAGCTCTTTTTTCAAATACCGTGGTGCCACAGTTGTTTGCGCTATCGGCATACATTGTGCCAATTTTGTAATAAGCCATACCAGCAGATGGTTTTACTTCCAGCATCTTGTTGTAATAATTTCTTGCAGTTCCATAGCTGCCTTTTTTGCGGTAGTTTTCTGCTATACTATAATAAATTGAAGCTTTTTTTGCTTTATCAGTCTGCAGGTCTGCTGCTTGATTAAAATAATCCAAGGCGGTACTAGCTTTGCCATCTTTTTCGGCAAGTTTTCCTAAATAATAGGCAGATTCTGCGGAAGGCTCCAAATTGTGCAATTCCTGAACGAGTTTAAAGAACAAAGGATCATCACAATCTTTAGCACTTAAACGGCCAGCTGCATTCTTAAGCCAGTTTACATCAGTCTTCTTATTTTCAAAATCTTTATTGTACAGTGGAATTAAGTTATCGCAATCTGCCAATTGGCCTAACTTTCCATTTACACTTCCTTCAACAGTTGCATATACCCCAAGATTGTTTTCATAAACATCTTTTGCGCGTTGCTCTTTACTGGTAAGTGCTGTACCTGCTTCTTCTTTGTCCATTAAAGGAGTAAGCTTGGATGCAAGGCTGTTCTTTTCGGCATCAATTTTATCGATTACAATATCGTATAGGTTAAAAATATCCTGAAGATCTTTTTGGCCCTCGTTATGTAAATCTACAGCCAATGAGAAATAGGCATATAGGCTTTTTCCACTTGTAAAGTTTTCTGGATCTTTTTTAAATGCTTCGTCAAATGCCTTGAATTGTTCAGCTTTTGAGCCTATGTTGTTGTCATACTTAATTTGGGCGATGGTTGAAAGCACATCACCTTCTTTCGTTTGGTCAGGAAAGTTTTGCAATCTCAGTTCCCAGGCGTGGATAAGGTCATTCACTTTGCTTTTATCTCCTTTTTCTTCAACAAAATATTCAAACATTTTTACTCCATATTGATAGATGGCAATATGGTATCCTGGGCATTCCTTAATTAGTTTTTCGTAATATGGAAGAGCGGCCTCGTAATTTTTTATTTTAGCCGGTTCTGTAAAATAAGAAAGGGATATTGCACAATCATCGGGAGCTTGAGCAAAAGAATTTCCAGAGAAGGAAAGCAGAAGGATTGTAAATAGTAAAATAAATTTTGTTTTCATGGTATTAGAATTATTGGTATTAATCATATAATCTTTTTTCGAACCAACGGTCATTTAATGAGAAGCTTAAAAAGGTATTAAAAAAGTTTTCCTGTATCAAACTAAAGTCAGTGGTTCCACGTCTTCCGATTTCAAAACCTAAATTTGCGTTTGAGAATAATCGGCCTACGGGCAAACCTAGTCCAAAAGATATGCCAAACTCGTTTATGTCTTGTCCATTCACGTTTAAGCCTGTTTGCTCATATCTAGCTCCTGCTCGGTATACAACTCTTTTAAAGTAATTTCCAAAAGAATTATAATTTGGAATATAATATCCTCCTAATCGAAACTTAGAAGCATTTTCATAGGTTATGTTGTCAATGGTGAAAGACCTGTTTGTAAAATTACTTGTTTTTTGGTTGGTATATTCTGCACCTAAAGCCCAGTGTTTTGGCTCACCAATAGCAGCGCCGATTGTAAATTGGGACGGAAAGGTAAAATCTGTATCTGAAACGGTGACTTCTCTTTCATCAACTGTGAAAATACCCGCAGGTATAATAGATACTGTGGCAATTCTTCTATAGTTTTCTGCAGTAAAATTAGTTCCCGGGGTGAACGTTACCGAGCCTGTAAATTCTAGATTTTCAGTTACCATTCTTTTATACATTGCTCCAAAATTGAAGCTGAAGCCAAGAATATCAGATCTGTTAAATGTACGCGTACCATATTGAAGGTCGCCTTTTTGGGTAATAGCGGTATTTTCTATTTTACCAAAATTGTAATTTGCGTCAATACCTATACTAAGTTCGGGCGTTACTTGATAACCGAGAGAAAGATAAGCTCTGTTTAAGCCACCGCTGCCTTCATATTGTGTGAGGCCATCAGGTAACTCGGAATAAAAATTATAGCCCACTGAAGTATAAGGAATAACTCCAAAGCCCATTCCAAATTTTCCCATCGGAATACCCATAGCAATATAATCTAGAGTGGTTGTGGAAACATTTTGACTGTCTGTTTCGTTTTTTTGTGTCGAGGCTTTATGACTTCCGCCTACAGAAAAGTTAACCAACCGCAAACTTGAATATGCTGCTGGATTTTGAAGATTAAGGTGGATGCTGTCCGAGAAAACACCCAATCCTCCCATAGTTCTGTTTTCAACTGTTCCACGAAATTTTAAGGTACCAATACCATAATAGGAATATGGAGATGTGGTTCCTTCCTGGGCCACTGTTACACCTGCAATAAGTATAAATAAACCGACTATTATTTGTCTAAACATCAATGTTTGTTATATTCTAGGATATGGTTCAAGCCCTCCAATAAAAAATTTGAGTTGGCAAAGATGTCATTTTTTATGGTATCTCGCAAAAAATGTGCGTCTCCTCCTGTTAAAATAACTGTTAAATTCTCGTAATTATTTTTATAAGCTTCAATAAAGCCATCTATTTCGTACAAAACCCCGTTCACAACTCCAGTGTGTATAGATGTTGCGGTGTTGTTTCCTGTTAATAATTTTGAATTGTTTGCTTCCAATAACGGTAGTTTGTCCGTAAACGTATGTAAAGATTTATATCGCAACGATATTCCAGGTGAAATTGAACCCCCTATATATTCTTTTTCTGAACTAATAAAATCATAGGTTATACAAGTTCCTGCATCGATCACCAGCATATTTTTATTTGGATATAAATGTGTTGCTGCACTCGCTAATGCAATGCGATCCATACCCAAGGTTTGGGGGGTTTTGTATTTATTGATGAATGGAACTTTGGTAGTGTGGTCCAACAGTAAAACACTACAGAGCTTTTTAAGTTTTGAAACTTGTTGCTCTGAAAAGTGGGCAACCGAGGAAACGATGCAATTATTTATAGAAGGGAAATTTTCAAAAAAATCACTCAGAGTAGTCAAAAAATCTGCTTTTACACAGGTTTTTTTATGTTTTAAGATTCCAGAATCAAACACCGCAAGCTTTACAAGCGTGTTCCCAACATCAATTACAAGATTCATTTTTTTGAATAAGGCATTAAAATTACAACTACCCTAACGAAGTAATTGTTAAGGCTCTATTAAATTGAACACAGATTATCTGTTTATTTTTTTAATTATTGTTTTGCAAAAACGAAAATAGCTTTATATTTGCCGTCTCAATAATGGTGCCTTAGCTCAGTTGGTAGAGCAACGGACTGAAAATCCGTGTGTCCCTAGTTCGATTCTTGGAGGCACCACATTAAATCCCTAAGCATATTGCTTGGGGATTTTTGTTTTAAATAACTTACTTTATCATCTCATCAAAAGGTATAATGGTTTCAAATCCTTTTTTTCTGAAATAATCCATCTCATTTTTATCGCCTGAAGCCAAAATAAAATCGCCGCCCCAGGCACCCAAACTTTTAATAGTATTAGGGTAATCACTAAATAATTGTTTTTTTATAGTTGGTAGGTTAATGGTTTCTGAAATGATTTCCTCGTGTGCATTCATCAATTGTTCAAAATCTGAAAGCGAATAACAGATCAATAATTTATTGCTGATGTCTGAAATTCTTTGAAGGGTTTTTTCATATACTGAAGAGTTTTTGTATTTCGCAATCCCTTCCTTACTGTCCTGTTTTTGGTTCAAATGCACAAAAAATAACGAGTCTGTAAAGCTCCAGGAAAGGTGTACTTTTCTAAATTTAGGAATACCTTTTTTAATTTCATATAAAAGAGGAGCATCGGTTTGCGCCGCTGCGATATCATAACCGCTTCCGCCAAAGCTGTTAGCGAGCAAAGCGAAACCATCCACTTTTGCCCATTGAGCTATATTGTTTATTAAAGTTGAGGAAGTGCCCAATCCCCAATTTCTAGGAAAATCCAGTTTGGTGATGATATGCATTCCTTGATTTTCATATAGAAAATCAGGGTTCAGCTTTCTAGCTTCGTTAAGTATTTTGGAAAGTGTTTCGGAAATTTCATTTCGGTTTTTGCTTTCAAAATTCTTTAAATCGAAAAAATCCTCAAACCAAAGAGCCCCATTTTCATCAAGACTTTTCCAATGAATTATTTCTTTTTTTGAAGCAGAGACTTCTAAAGATTGCCCATATTTTGTTGGTATGGCTAGGGCTGTAGCGCCATCGAGCACTACATATTCTCCCGTGAGCAATAATTTTCCGTTGCTGTAAAATTTCTTCTTCAAATTTCTAAAATTCAAAACCTATCGGTCTCTCAATCGTTTCAAAAAATCTGCGGCAGAGCTATGCGAAACTGGTTTTCTCATAAAATATTCCATCGCTTTTTCCTTTTCTTCTTTTGTAGCGTGCAGTTGGTTCAAAATGTTCATCAAATGCATTTTCATATGACCCTTTTGTATTCCGGTTGTCACCAAAGAGCGTACCGCGGCAAAATTTTGTGCAAGTCCGGCAACGGCCATGATTTTCATTAATTCCTTTGCGTTCGGTTTTTGAAGAACTTCAAAAGCAAGTTTTGTTAAAGGGTGAAGTGAGGTCAAGCCACCAACCGTACCAATCGCTAAAGGTAATTCAATCCAAAATGTAAAAATATCGTCTTCTATTTTGGCGTGCGTCAAACTTCCATAATAACTATTTCTGGCCGCAAAAGCGTGAACGCCGGCCTCCACCGCACGAAAATCGTTGCCTGTTGCCAACACAACCGCATCTATTCCGTTCATTATTCCCTTGTTGTGTGTTACTGCCCGTCGGGTTTCGGTTTTTGCAATTTCAATGGCGCGGACAAATTTTTCGGCAAATTGCTTGCCTTCGTAATGTTTTGTGGTAAGTTCTTCCACTTTGCAGCTCACTTCCGCACGCACCAAGCATTCGGGAACGTAGTTGGAAAGTATGCTCATCACAACTTCCGGGTAAGTTTCTTTTTGCTGAAAAGTTTCAAAATTTTTGGCTTCTTCCTCAAATGTTTGCGCCATTTGTTCCAAACAACTGTTGATGAAATTGGCGCCCATGGCATCCAGCGTTTCAAAAGTGGCATGAAGGTAATAGTAGCCCTCTAAGATATGGGATTTGTCCACTAGCGAAAGCTCCAAAATTCCGCCGCCCCTCGCTTTCATATTCTTTTCAATGGATTGGATGCTTTTAAGAAGTTTTGGTTTTACAGTTTCAAAAAAAGCATGGATGCTTTTTTCACTTCCGTAGAAATTGAAATGAATCTGCCCATTTTTTTCTGTGGAAATAACATCAGCTTTAAATCCGCCGCGTTCCAGCCAAAATTTTGCTGCATTGCTGGCTGCTGCCACGACTGAGCTTTCCTCTGTAACCATAGGCAGGGCAAAAAGTTTTTCGTTTATCAAAAAATTAGGTGCAATACCGAAAGGCAAGTAATAGTTTGAAAGTGTATTTTCTATAAAATCATCGTGAAGCTGTTGCAGTTGAACATCTTCATTCCAATACTTTTTTAAGATTTGTACGGAATCAGGATTGTTTTGTAAATAGTTTTCTGCAAGCCAATTAATTTTTTCCTGCTTTGATTTTTTTGAAAATCCAGAAACTGGTTGGTCCATTTATATAAATATCATTTAGTTGCAAAGATAGTGTTTCGGTATAGTTTCTCTATGATCATTTAATAAAGAAAAGGTTTTTGAGGACTAAAATCTGTTCTCAAAAACCTTTTGCATTCAACTTAAAACGAAAATCTATTTTAAGTTTCTTTTATCTGGGCATCCTTTGTTGGTTTTGGACGTACATTAAATTTTTTTCGTTTCGGGCGTAATTTTCCAAAACTGCCAATGCTAATCTTGCCACGTTTCGTTTTCTTGTCACCTTTACCCATTATTTTTTGTTTTGTTGTTTTTTGATGGTTTTTTTATCAATATCAAATTCATTGGTTTTTTGGTTTGTATTTCCCGTAGGGTTTGTGGGATTTTTTTGTTCTGTATTTCTTTCAAATTTCTTATCCATAATTCTGTCTTTATTCGATTAAAATTGAATTTCTAATATAAAAAATACAAATCACAAATTCCCTTAAACCCTTGCTAAAGAATGGTTAAACCTTCCGAAGTGAACCCACAAACGCTGAAATTCCTGCTATTCCTTTTTCTGAAAGCATTTTTATAAATGCACTGCCAATGATTGCACCTTTAGTATGATTTGTTGCTTGCTGAAATGTTTCCAGATTATTTATTCCGAACCCTACAATTTGTGGGTTTTTAAGTTGAAGTGCTTCAATTCTTTTAAAATAAACTTCTTGTTCGCCCCCAAAACCGGATGAACCACCCGTAACGCTGGCGCTACTCACCATATAAATAAACCCTCCAGAAGCTGCATCAATCTTTCGGATGCGTTCTTCGGATGTTTGCGGGGTGATCAAAAAGATGTTCAGCAGCCCATATTTTTTGAATATTTCAGCATAATGTTCTTCATATTCTGCCAATGGAAGATCGGGGAGAATTAAACCGTCAATGCCCATTTCCGCACATTTTTTACAGAAATTTTCCACACCGAATTGGAGTACGGGATTGAAATACCCCATAATGATTAAGGGAATGGAAACCTTTTTTCGGATGTCTTTTAATTGCTGAAAAAGCAA
>TARA_R110002012_G_scaffold287185_10_pt1 | contig 14891 bp, 18 predicted proteins | sample TARA_R110002012 | Tara Oceans TARA_R110002012 (sample SAMEA4396515) | marine metagenome | biome: Westerlies Biome; feature: [DCM] deep chlorophyll maximum layer (ENVO:01000326); material: water (ENVO:00002006), including particulate matter (ENVO:01000060) such as... | depth 40 m
GGACGGAACACCGTGGATTCACCTTGATATCGCGGGTGTTGCTTCTGTCAAAAAAGAAACAACGCTGGCCCCCGCAGGAGCAACCGGTTGGGGTGTCGCCGCTCTTAACCGACTGATCTCTGACACGCTTGAGACCGATTAGAGCAATGGGTGTCGCCTATTTCTATCACCTGACCCAGCGACCCTTGGTCGAGACATTGACCATGTTGCTGGGCAAGGCCCGCGGCGCGGGCTGGCGCGTGGTCATACGGGGAACCGACGCTGACCTGCTTGCCCAGATGGATGTGGCGTTGTGGCGCGGCGCTGACGATGTTTTTTTGCCGCACGGAATGGCAGGCGGTGCCCATGATGTGGACCAGCCAATTTTGCTCACGACATCGATCGAAGCAGCCAACGGGGCAACCTGCGTATTTTCGATCCACGGTGCCAATGTCTCGCCAGAAGAAGTGACGGCGGCTGACCGCGTCTGCATTCTATTTGACGGGTTGGACGACGCTGCATTGAACGCCGCGCGTGGTCAGTGGATCAAGATGAAAGAGGCCGGCGTAGGCGCACAATACTGGTCGGAAGAAAGTGGAAGGTGGGAGAAAAAAGCCGAAACATGAAATACTTGGGTTGGGTATTTAACGTTTTAGAATAAGTTCGTTATTTGCAATTTCTATCCGACCCCAACGTTGCAGATATCCCATTCCCAAAAGCGATTGAGGCATTTCCCCGTCATTGACCACCGCTGGTACGTCAAAGTCGCGCACCTCGCCCAGTTGCACTTCGCTTAACCGTACATAGGCGGTGCGGACCTCTCCGTTAGCAGTTGTAGCACGCCCCAGATAGTTCAGAGTCTCCGGTGATAGACCTGCGCGTTCTGCGTCTTGGCGGGTTAACACCATGTCACTCGCACCGGTATCGACGACGAACCTGATCGCTTCGCCATTAACCAACGCAGTCAGGTAATAATGCCCGTCGGCCGAACGTGGTATCGTAACGGCACCGGTCCCAGTTTCGTAGCTTTGCCGGGGTATCCCACTATTGCGCGTGATGTCGCCCCATAAGCCATACCCCGCGGCGGCACCGATAAATATCATGCCCCAAACGGCGATCTGTTGCAGAGACTTATTCAGCCCCTGACGATTTTGCATGTAAAACCATCCCGCCACCATCAGCAACAGCAGGATAAGATAGATCAGACGGCTGGTTTCAATTTCGGGCATGACGGCTTCCTTGACTACTGAAAGGAATATGGGGAGTCATTGGATAAATATCAGCCCGGACCAGGAGTAAATCCGAACGCGCTCAGACCATCCAGCACGAATTGCACCGACAGGGCGGCCAATAACATTCCCAAAAGCCGTGTGATAACGTTGATGCCGACCTTGCCCAGAACCCTTTCCAGGTATCCGCTGGCCTGCATCGTAAGCCCCATGATAATAAGCACCCCAAAGGTAATGGCCATCACCGTTACCAATCCCTCAACCCCTGGCTTTTCTCCCGTAAGCAGGATAACCGACGCGATAGACCCGGGCCCTGCGATCAACGGAATCGCCAGCGGAAAAACAGAAGGATCATCATGATCCTCATCGGCCTCGGCCTGACCCTCGCGTCGCTTGGTACGCCGGTCGAACAACATGTCGAGCGCAGTCAGGAACAGCAAGATACCACCCGCAACGCGAAAAGCTGGCATTGAAATACCGATAAACCCCAGCACTGCTTCACCAAAGGCTGCAAATACCAAAAGTAGAAGACCAGCAATGAAAACCGAGCGCCAAGCAATTCGACGCCGTTGACTAGCTGTCATCCCCGGCGTCAGCGCCAAAAACATTGGCCCGATTGCAAAAGGGTCGATAATCACGACCATCGTGGCAAAGGCGGTGATCATGAAAGCAGTATCGAATGTAATCATATGCTCTTGCGGGGGCCATGCCCCGGCCCCTTAATAAACCTTTGCGCGATGAAACCCTTAAGCCGTGGCTTTTTCAAGTTTTTCAAGCGCGGCCATCCAAAGCGTTTCTGCGCGCTCCAGTGCATCCATCACTTCGGCATATTTTTTATTCCAGACCTCAAGTTCGCCCACCTTGTCTTTTTCATAAAGGGCAGGGTCGGCAAGCTTTTTAGCCAATTTGTCGCGCATATCGTTAATCTTGTTAACCCGCGCTTCAGAGCTACGCACCTCGGACCGCAACGCCAAGACATCTTCGCGGCTGGCCCGTTTTGGCTTCGGCGCTTCCTTGACTGGCTTTGCATTTTTGCTGACCGGCTTTTCCACGGTCAACAACATCTTGCGATAGGCTTCAAGATCATCCTCATAGGGTTTTACAGTGCCGTCGGATACCAACCAAAGACGATCTGCCACCATCGACAGCAAGTGCATGTCGTGGCTTACCAGAATGACAGCACCATTGTACCGAGTAAGCGCTTCGACCAAGGCTTCGCGAGATTCGATGTCGAGGTGGTTCGTCGGTTCGTCGAGGATCAACAGGTGCGGTGCATCAAGTGTGGCAAGTAACAGCGACAATCGAGCTTTCTGGCCACCTGACAAACGCCCGACTTCGGTGTCCGCTTGATCCGGTCCAAGGCCGAAACCGGCCAGTTGTGCACGCAGCTTGGATTGCATCACGCCGGGGCGTGCGCTGATCATGTGCTGAAGCGGCGTTTCGTGGATCACCAGCTCGTCAACTTGGTGCTGAGCAAAAAATCCGATGCGCAACTTGTTAGAGTTTACCGCTTTACCTTCGAATAACACCAAACGGTTCGACAGCAACTTCGATAGGGTAGACTTACCCTGACCGTTCCGTCCCAGAAGTGCGATGCGGTCATCTTGGTCAATGCGCAGGTTAAGGCGCGACAGCACGGGCTGACCTTCGGTATAACCGGTGGATCCACCTTCGATGCTGATGATCGGGGGCGACAGCTCATCTGGTTGGGGAAAGGTGAAGACCTTGCGCGCAGCTTCTTCCGGCGGCGTGATCGTGACCATCTTTTCGATCATCTTCATGCGGGATTGGGCCTGTTTTGCCTTGGATGCCTTGGCTTTAAAGCGGTCGACAAATGCCTGCATGTGCGCCTTGTGCGCTTGCTGCTTTTTTGCCTGCGCCGTCAGTTGCGCCCGTTTTTCAGCCCGCATTTTAGCGAATTGGTCGTAGTTACCCTGATAATAGGTCAGCTTGCGGTCTTCGAGGTGCAAGATGCCGCCGACAGCGCGGTTCAGCAGACCCCGGTCGTGGCTGATGATAATGACGGTGTGGGGGTACTTGGACAGATAATTTTCCAGCCACAACGCCCCTTCAAGGTCGAGGTAGTTGGTCGGTTCGTCCAAAAGCAGCAAATCGGGTTCTGCGAACAACACACCGGCTAGAGCGACGCGCATCCGCCAGCCACCGGAATACGCAGAGCAGGGTTGCTGCTGGTCATGGTCGTCAAAACCTAAACCTTTAAGGATAGATGCCGCGCGGCCTTCGGCAGACCAGGCATCAATATCGGCAAGACGGGTCTGCACTTCGGCGATACGTGCGGGGTCTTTGGTGGTTTCTGCCTCGTGCATCAATGCGGCGCGTTCGGTGTCTGCAGCCAGCACCGTGTCGATCAGCGACACGTCTGACGATGGAACCTCTTGGGCGACGCCGCCGATCTTGGCACGGGAAGGCAGCGAGATGTCGCCTGCGTCCAGCCCCAATTCGCCACGAATAATCTTGAACAGCGTGGTTTTACCCGCACCATTACGGCCCACAAGGCCCACTTTGTGGCCTTCGGGGATGACGGCGCTGGCTTCCTCAAACAAGGGGCGGCCTTCGACGGAGTAGTTGATTTCTGAAATGCGTAACATCCGCGCGGTGTGGACCATGTCCGGCCCGGCGTCAATCGCGGCTTTTCATGTGACAAGGCCCATGTTAGGGAGCGGCCAAATTAACCCTACCTAGGAGAGCTATCATGGCCCTTGAGCGCACATTCTCGATCATTAAACCAGACGCAACACGCCGCAATCTAACTGGCAAAATCAACGCCAAGTTCGAAGAAGCAGGCCTGCGTATCGTCGCACAAAAGCGTATTCACATGACAAAAGCCCAAGCTGGTGTGTTTTACGCAGTACATGCTGAGCGTCCTTTTTATGACGAACTGTGCGAATTCATGGCATCAGAGCCCGTGATCGTTCAGGTTCTCGAAGGCGAAGGTGCCATCGCGAAAAACCGCGAAGTTATGGGTGCCACTAACCCAGCGGACGCCGCCGCCGGTACAATTCGCGCCGAATTCGCCGAATCTGTCGGTGAAAACTCGGTCCATGGGTCCGACGCGCCTGAAACGGCAGCAGTCGAAATCGCGTATTTCTTCTCGGGTCTGGAGCTGGTCGGTTAAGCCACCCAGGGTTTAACCACACATAGGTTCACGACACGAAACAAAGGGCCGCAAGCAATTGCGGCTCTTTTTCATTTGCCCCCGAACTTCTAGCCGCGCAAAGTTGGGTGATGCGATGACAACGCCCCCTCACCATCGGGGCCATGCGGCGTGATGTCTTGGAAATGACGGTGTAACAATTCCACGTTGCGCGTATTCGCTTTCCAGCCGACGTCGAACAGATCGCCCACCAGCGGGATCGCCCCAATTGCCAAGTCAATGCCGACATTGGTACCCATACGGGCCAAAACCGATGCAGGCACCCCCAGCCTGTGTGCTTCCTTCAGGATATATCCAGCAGGAGCAAGAGCAAGGACATCGCCGACACCAGGGATAAGGCCCAGAATCGAATCCCACCCCACGCGGACCCCGATCAACGGTATTTTGAAAGCGGTATCCATCCGGCGGGCAAGACCGCGTAGCCGGTCAAGGTCTCTTTGCACCTCTGGTTGGGACTGCGACATGTATTGGTTCCAAAAACTAAACGTTGCGGTTTGACTCTAACGCGTTAGCATACGGTCATGTTCCGGCCGACTTGTTTAATGCGTGGCACCTTAAGGGTTCTTCACACCAATCAAGTCCATCATGCGTTCAAACTCTGACGCTACCGGGTCGTGCGCAGTAGCCTTGAGAGCATCAAACCTGACGCGCAACGCCTTTTTCTCTGCGCCCTTGCAGTCATTCCAAGGGCGCCCCTGCAACCCCATCACCAAAACATAATAAGCGATGAAATGCGGTCGGCTGCCGGCTCTGAGCAATTTCTCATAGGTGGCATCCGCACCAAGTGCGCGTAGTTCACCGGCGGAATGGATACCCGCGAGGGCACAGCTTGCTTCGAATGCAGGGCCAAGGTTGCGAATGGAGGATACGGGATCGGTCATTGTTACAATTTATACCGATACCGCCGCGCTGTCACTTTCAGATACTGGCAAAATCTGTGAAAATTACGCGTGGAGGTTTTCGCGTAGAAGACGGGGCAGGGACCGCGGTTGGGTGGGCAGGGCCCGTGGGCTTTTGCGGATAGGGTTGCGTCTGGGGCATCAAGCTTCTCCTGGCTAGCCACCGAAACAACTTCGGGGGTATATACAGGTTGCCCGTTAAACCTGCCGATCGAGGGGCAGGAATGAGGCGGTTTCACGACAGATTTCCAGCGAACGAGCCATGCAAAATACGCATAACGACTATGGTTTGCACCTTTGCATAAGCAGGCACATATGAGGGTCACGAGCAACGAAGCCCAGAAATGGAAAACCTGAAAATGAATACCGAAGCCACATACCATACCGCTACTCCGATCGAAGTCGACCGTCTTCTAGCTGAAGCCAACGCCCTACGCAGCGAATATATCGCGTCTTGGGCCGCTTCTACAAAACGCAAGATCGTAGGCCTGTTTCGTACAGCACCCCATGGCGCTGTCACAAGTTAACTTAGCTATGCCTTGGGCATGACGCCCTAAGCATACAATCATACCAACCGTCTGCGGTGGATAGGCCACCGCATATCCGTGAAAGAGAAAATCAAGATGAGCTATACATCCACATACACCGCCAACCCTGTTTCGGGTTTGATGCCAAAGCTACGGGTCCTGCGTGACGCGTTCCGCAGCCAGCGCGCCCAACGTCAGGCAATGCGTCAGACTTACGACGAGCTTTCAGCGATGAGCGATCGCGATCTGGCCGATATCGGCATCGCCCGAGGCGATATTCGCTACATTGCCTCGCAGGCAACAGTAAACGGCTGAACGCGAAGCCTTTATTGACCCGTTTTCCCCGCCGCAAAGCCTATCCGCTTTGCGGCGGTTTCATTTTGCGCCGAGTATTTCTGGCCCAATGGCAGTAGACGCGTCGAATAACAATTTATTGACCAAAAGACTATGACAATGACGCTTGCCCTTTATTTCCGAGTGTATTAGTCAGATATCGCGGCGTGCAACCAGGCCCAAATGCCCAGATGATCTCGTAAGGCGTTGAAATAACAGGTGAAGGGGAGAGATTACATGACCAAGGTTCCCAGCCCTTGCATAAACGTATGCAAATTCAAACGCGCGGGTCATTGCATCGGTTGCTCAATGACCAAAAAGCAAAAATCAGCCTTCAAGAAACTTAAGAAATCCGTGCATCGCGAAGCATTTGTCGAGCTGGTGATTGCACAGCAGGCCGTATTGGGCCGCTACAAGCACTGGCAACAGGCGTACGACAAGCAATGTCACGGCAAGAGCGCCAAAAACACCGTGTTGGATGAGAACAAAGCAGCGTAATATCGCACCGACCTGACACCTGACAGCCCCAAAAATATAAAGGTTATCTGATTTATGACTGCTGAACGGCGCAAGCTAGATAGTGGCACAGCTTTCTCGGCTGACAATCAAGTGGGTGTGCCGCCGCTTCTTGACCATCTGCGAAATGCTGCCCGAGATGCGCGTTCAAAAAGATACGTCGATTTATTTGGGGCATGCGCCGTTCTGTCAGGCAACCGGCATATCGCAGCCAAAGTCGCTTGCGAAGTTCTGATGCGTTGCCTGGATCAAGCACTTGGGCGACGCCCTGTCATGTTTCGCATCGGTGAACGGGAAACATCTTTCGACGAGAATTGGCTTTTGGCGCTCGCGCGCACCTTAAAAGCCGGGGACACACCAAGTGTCACCTTTCTTCTCCATTCGCAGGTTCCAAAATCCGCCCATAGAAATCTTGTGTTCTTGGTGCGGTCTGTCGTCGAGAGTTTAGATCAAGTCGACAATGTGATTGGCCTCTCTTGATGCACCTCTTTGTCGGGCTATGTCTGAAACGATAAGCGAGCGTTACGCCAGCCAGTGTTAATTCATGTTGCAGGAGACAAAGATGACCCAGACCGCACAAACCCTTTCAACTGACGCGACTGCACAAATTATTGAAGCCCTAAACCAATCAGTCGCCGAAACCGCCGTTACCACGATGCTGGCGCAGAACTTTCACTGGAACGTTACGGGCATGGCGTTTGGCACGCTGCACGCCCTGTTCCAGACAATCTACGAAGATCATTTCAAGGCACAAGACGATCTGGCCGAGCGGATAAGGGCACTTGAAGGCCACGCCGAAGGAACGCTGTCAGGAATGCTGAAACGGTCGAAAGTAGCCGAGGTCGAGGAAGCTCCTTCAGCTGAGGAAATGATCCGTTTGATGAAAGATGCACAAGAAACTTTAGCCGAGACAAGTGCGGGCGCGGGTGAGACTGCCGCGAACCATGGTGATACATTGACCGAAGACATGTGTATCGAACGCGGGCAAATTCATGAAAAATTTGCATGGATGCTACGTGCGCATCTAAAATAATATTTTGTGCTACCCTTGAATATGAGCCAACTGCGATAGCCCTTTTAATACAGTGAGTAAGTCAAAAAGGGGCTGGTTGAAGCATGCCCCCCAGTCAGGGCATGCTTCCCACCGCGGCATAATGGGGAACAAATAGTGAGCTAAACTTTCAGACCGTCAGCGGGCAAGCGCGGCTATACACGTTGGCCCGCAAAGGACATAAACTGTTGCCGATATCTCATTTGCATTATTCCAATACTCCCTGAAGCTGATATTCGCTAGTTATGGATATCGTTCTGATCACCACTGTCGTCGCTTCGCTGTTCCTCGTTATAGGCGTGGCCGAACCGCTCGCGGCACGTGTAAACCTACCCTATAGTGTGATCCTCGCGATACTTGGCATTCTCATCGCCCTAGGTGCGATTTTCTTTCTACGCACCAATATCACCGATGCTCTTAACCCAGTTGCAGAAGCGATCCTCGGGCTGCCGATCCGGTCGAACGTCTTTCTCTATGTATTCTTGCCTACCTTACTGTTTCAAGCAACGCTCGGGATGAACTTGCGCCGCATGCTTGATGACTGGGTGCCGATACTTGTCCTTGCTGTGGTAGCAGTCGTCGTCGCCACGCTCAGTGTGGGCTATGCGCTGTCTTGGGCCAGTGGCTTGCCGCTGGCCGCGTGTTTATTGATCGGCGCAATCGTATCAACGACTGACCCGTCCGCGGTGGTATCAATTTTTCGATCGATTTCGGCACCGCGGCGGCTTGCTCGGATCATCGAGGGCGAAAGCCTGTTAAACGATGCGGCTGCCATTGCCCTTTTCGGACTCTTCATGGGCTTCGTGATGCTGAATACGCCAGACCCGGAACTGGGCGACGCGCTAGCGCGATTCCCTATTTTGATCGCTGGGGGTGCCCTGACCGGCTGGGTAGCGGCGCATATGGCGATCTGGATTATGGCGATGTTCGGCAGACAAGAGCTTGCTATTATCTCAGTTTCAGTAGCTCTGCCTTATCTTGCCTACATCGGTGCGGAACAAAGCATCGGGGCATCCGGTGTCATTGCTGTTGTTGCAGCAGGGTTGACGCTTAACCTTGCCGGGCCGGGACGCTTGCCGCCGCAGGCATGGGGCAATCTGCGCGACGTGTGGAATTTGCTGGCGCATTGGTCGGGTGCGCTTATCTTTATCCTTGCCGCATTGCTGATACCCCGGCTGCTCGAAGAGGTCAGGCTTAGCGATCTTGGCTTGATCGGGGTGGTCGTGCTGGCCGCCACTGCGGCACGTGCGGTTATCCTGTTCGGACTATTACCCTTACTGACATTTTTTCGTCTTTCACCTGCTGTTGATCGTCCTTATCGCGCCGCTATTTTGTGGGGCGGATTGCGCGGCGCGGTTACCTTGGCACTGGCACTGGCCGTCACCGAAAGCCTTCGCGTCCCTGATGAAATCAAACGCCTGGTCGGCATCTTGGCCACCGGGTTCACGTTATTCACGTTGATCGTGCAGGGTACCACGCTCAGGACGATTATCGGCTGGCTCGGGCTGGATCGGTTATCGCCGATAGACGAGGCGATGTCACGACAGGTAGTCGCGGTCGCGCTTCAGACCGTACGCGAGGATATTGCCCGCACAACGGAAGCTTATGAATTAACCCACGAGACGGTTCGGTCAGAGGCTAAGGCGTTCGGGGAGCGGCTGGACGACGCGGTGAAGGCAGCTGAAGAGAGCGAGGATATCCTTGATCGAGACCGGGTCACATTGGGTCTGATCGCGCTTGCCGGCTTTGAACGCGAAACAATCATCGAGCGGGTACGCGAACGCACGATTTCTGCTCGGATGGCCGACCAAATTCTGTCTGAAGCCGACCGGTTGATAGAAGGTACCCACGCCGGAGGACGCAGCGGTTATCAGCGTTCCGCCCGGCGTTCGGTTGCGTACAGCCGGGCTTTCCGCATTGCGGTTGTACTACACAGCAGGATAGGGTTTTCGACGCCTCTTGTACGCTTGACCGCCGATCGGTTCGAACGCCTGCTGTCGCAACGTCTGATCTTGCGCGATCTTGCTGCATTCATCGACGGTCGAATTCGGAGAATTCACGGGCGCCGCGTCGCCGATCTTTTGCACGAACTTCTGTCGCGACGCATTGAAAGCGTCGATACCGCGCTGGAAGGGCTGCGATTGCAATACCCCGGATACGCAGAAGAATTGGAACGCCGCTTTATCCGCCGTACCGCCCTGCGGTTGGAGGAACGAGAGTACACTGCTATTCGCGAGGACGGCCTGATCGGTGCCGAAGTCTACACGTCCCTGATGCAGAACCTGGCTGAACGCAGGAATTCTGCTGAATCTCGCCCCACGCTTGATATCGCGGTACAGCGGATCGAGCTTGTCCGGCAATTCCCGCTTTTCGTTGATCTTGACGAAAAAGCTTTGAAGCGGTTGGGTAGGGCGCTGAAAACCAGATATGTCAACGCGGGCAAGGTCATCGTGCCTAAAGACAGCGCTCAGAAAAGCGTCGTATTTATTGCTTCGGGGGCGGTTGAACTGAAAAGTTCGGGTCAAACGTGGCGGCTGGGGAGGGGCGAGATGTTCGGCCAAATGGCAATCTTGATGAACAAGGCGCGCCGGGTCGAGGTCCAAGCAATCGCTCCGTCAACGTTGCTTGTTCTGGACGAAAAGCGTTTTCGTTCTCTTCTGGCGCGCAGTTCGGCGCTGCGCGACGCAGTTCGGGCAAGCGCCGAACAAAGGGGCATTGACCCCGAAAAACTACTGTTCGAAGCAGCCCGCAAAGACAAAACCTGAGCCAGAAGTTTCAAAATTAATAGGTCCGCATACTTATCAAAATTTCTTTGGAATACGCTACAAATATCTGATTGATGGAAATCCCGGCTTGATAACAGTCAATAGGCCAGGTCGCCCGGCTGCGAGGCGCGAGCAAGATATTAAGGCGTTTCCGAGGTGTAGTCGGATGGTAGTCGCGGAGCTTTGGCGTTTGCTACTGTAATTCTAACCGCTTCCCACACATACGCCAAATATCTTGCCCGATCAAAAACAGCCGACGGACGCGTGCGACGCGCTGTCCCATCGCATTGTGGAACTATATGAGGTTGAACGAAGCACCTGCTAACATCGCGGTATTTGACGGGAATGAGGCGCTTATAGCGTTCCGCTCACCTCTGAACTCCAGATTGAAAATATTCAGCGTAAACAATGTCTTATATGCTGCTTACTTATGTATTCCCCCAATTTTATGACTATATCAAATATATTAGGATAAATGGCGGAGAGACAGGGATTCGCATGCGCGTCAAGTACACTATATAACCACATGTTATTAAATGAAATTAAGTATTACGGCTTTTAGTTGTGTCCCGCATTGTGACCCATATTGTGTCCCGGCGCGCGAGTAGTTATACTGGCTTTCTAAGTGTAGGAGATAGTCATGGCGATCGAAAAAAATCCGCATCTCGATCTCCGAAACAATACATGGCACCTGCGCATGAGAGTGCCGACGAGGTATCGCTCAATCGAGGGGCGAAAATTTATTAAGCGAAGTCTACATACCGATAGCATGTCAGACGCGAAGGTGCTTGCGGCGACACTTCGCAAGCAAATCCTTGCTGACCTTGATCGGCGTCTTGCGAATGGGCAGGCTATGGTTGATGACTCGTTCGAGAATATCATAGCTCTCGCAAAAGCACGGACTACTTCATACCAAACCGCTGCCGAATTGGCCGAAGGGCCGCTTTCTGAGCTGATGACTCGGATTGGACGACTTATGGAGGAGGATCCAAGGGCGGACAAGTCTGAGGTGATATCCGCAGACCTCGGTGGTGTAGACCGACCAAAAGTCAAGATTTCAAATCTGGTTAAGGAGTATGAGGAGGCGAGTCGATCGCGATTGGCGGGGAAGACTGATGACCAAAAGCGACGCTGGCGGAACCCATACACTCGGGCAATTAACGAATTGCTCAAGGTGGTTCCGGATAAAGTGGCGACAGAAATATCGAGGCAAGACGCGCTTTCACTCGAGGCAATTTATCTCGACCGTGTCGCCGAGGAAGAGATTCTGGCAGAGACGGCGAACAAAAGTCTTGGCTTTTTGCGAACGCTACTAAGAGCACATTGTAAGCGTCACCAACTGGACGACAATTTGTCGTTCACAGGGCTTACTATTTCCGGAGGACGAGCCCCAAAAAAGCGAAAAGAGTTTAGCGAAGAGTGGCTTTTAACAACTCTCCTCTGCACAAATCCGCTGCCTGGGACGAACGAAGAGATCCGTGATGTCTTAATTATCATGGCCGAGACGGGTGCCGGTCCTTCTGAGATAACAGGAACTCTGCCTCACCACTTTCGCATTCACGACGAAATCCCCCATCTTGAACTCAGAGAAGAGGGTAGAAAGCTTAAAAAACCATTCCGTGTTCGAGACCTTGTCTTAGTTGGCCAGGCGCTGGAAGCGGCACGGAGGCATCCGGAGGGCTTCCCGAGATATCGGCACAAACCCGGTTTCTCGGACTCCGCCAATGGGTATCTGCGAGACAACGGTTTGCTACCCACGGCAGAACATACTGTCTATTCGATCCGGCACGCTTTTCAGGGGCGGATGCGGCGCGTTGGAGGAATCGACCAGTTTTTTCAAGCAAGAATGATGGGGCATAGTGCTAAGGCGGCTATGAAGCGGGAAGCCTACGGCGATGATCTTACGCTCGAGCAGCGTCTCGCCTTGATGAATGTTATCCGACTTGATGCTACACTAAACGACCGTCAACAGGCGAGAAATTTCCTGTTCAACAAGTTTATCGCGGCCTAAGCGGCAAGTTGATGCTCTGCGAGTTGGCGAGCGCGGGCCAAGGCGCCTTCCTTCTTATCAAGGTTTGCAACCTCGCGCTCCATTTGCTCGAAGATTGGGAGGTACACTTCGCCATACTTCGCGACTACGAGCGCCGCAAAATTCTTCGCTTTTATTATCTGCTCGGGCGAGTAAGCCATTATTTTTCCTGAACCTCTTGTCTTGTGGTCAGGACATGCGTTCATAAAAGTTATCCACAGGCTGAACGTTGCAATTTATTTTTGTAGCGGGACACGAGCGATTAACACTCGCTACAATCAACCGTCGCCGAACCCACCAGCCTTCCTGTTCGACCTAAAAGGCCAGACACCCGGCGGTTGGGTGGCGGTGGTTTGCCGTTGCAATCTATTTGATAAGCTGGACAAAAGCGCAATTCTCAACGTTCTGTGCAACGAAACTCAAATCGAAAACCACTGTGGAGATGGCCTCGAATTTCGGTAATCATGCTCAAAAACTGTTGGAGATACAAAATAATGATGGAAGCGGTTGGGAGGCGGAAGGCCCATTGGCTCTTCAGAGCCGGAAGTGAAAAAGTCTTTTCAGGTAAGCGACGGCCGCAAGAAGATATGGTGACATCCGCCGTTTTTGGCACGATCCGGTTGATGTCACCACATGATCGACGCAAGTCGCTCGAAGTGCTTTTGGGACACGATATCTGTCAAAAAGCCGGTTTCTCGCAGGATCACGATATCGACGTTATGCTGTGGCCGCGGCTTAATGGGCTGGAAGGTCGGCGGCATGTCGAGCCTGATGTTTTGCTGCACAGTGCGAGCAAGACTGCCATTGTAGAAGTTAAGTGGCACGCGCCCCTCTCCGAGCGGCAACTCGAGCAGCAAATCGAAGCTGTCGGACCAGAAAATATCAGCGCTGTCGTCATGCTGGGTGAAGTAGGTGTCGCAGAGCGGATCCTTGATACTCCCTGCTTTCGACGAACGTGGCGTGACGTGTCTGGAGATCTTCAAGATTGGCAGGGAGAAGCGGAAACTTCGCTGAGCCGTTGGGTTGCAACAATGCGCTCATTTCTACAAGAGACGGACATGGGACGTGTGTTCGGCGGGCTTCCTGCGCTTCCAGATCCAGGACGTATCGGTTTTCGGTTCAGGAAGTCAGGATATCCGCCTTGGCTGAAAGCTGTGCCGAAAATGGCGGGACCCACTTGCTATAGATATGGAAGTTAGCATGACAGACGAAAATATTATCGAGAACGGACGGCGACTTTTCCAATCGGCAGAAAACCTGCGCAGATCAGCGGTCGATTTGGACGCAATGATGGAAAGTCTCTGGGAGAGCATAGAAAAAAAAGAATTTTTTGGTGAGATCATTGACTTGGGTGACGAGGATGCCGGTGGTGTGGGAGAGTGGGTCGCTTCCGCATACGCGTTCAATGCAGGTATCGTCTCCCATCCAAAGCGCTCGCCAGGCCAAAGAGGGCCGAGTAAGAAGCCAAAGCAAGTCGGCACGATTTCAATCATCACTCGTTTGTGTAACTCTGATGACTTTGACGGAGAGACGCCCAATTGGCCTTGGCTCAATCAAGCGTGCTTAATCCTTGGCTGGCACCCAAAAGAGAATCCCGAAGACCACTGGGAGATAGAAAATTTTATCCCGTCTGATGAAAGCCGAGCCTGCATCGTACATCTTGGACATGGGCTATGGTCTTGGAGAGATGAGGAAGGCGAGGGCGACTACGCCTTTTTCTTTCTTCTGCCGATCTTTGCCCTCAGTAGTGAAACGAACTTGAAAGATTTTGCAATGCGCCCACTAAAGAATCTCTTCGACGCCCAAGACCCTTGGTTTGTTGCCAAAGAAGTTCTCCAAGATGTCCCGGTACTACTTCCTTAGTCTGGATGACCGACGAGGCAAGTAGCTCGGCACCGGTCGCCACCTGCTTCTTGCCTTTCGGCTTGGTGACACGGGCACGGGGCACTATTGGCAGAATATTTTCCGAGATGAAGGCCAGCCGACGCACCGCTGTAGCCATTGGGCTCAAAATATACGGTCTGCAGAAAGAGGGCTTTAGGAACATGTCAAAGCTGCCGTGGAACGTAACTTAATTCTCGGTTGTAACACGCCGCGGCGACCTGTGAACCTGGTTTGCTACAAACGGCAAAGTTCGATCCCATCCTGAGGGCAAGCTCCGCATTGCCAAGGGCATCATTGTAGCCAAAACCTTTGCAGGAACACATAGCGTTCAAGTTCGACGTGCTCTGCGATCGTTAATTGCTGGCCCAGGTGATCGCGGAACCAGAGCGCTGTCGCAGGATGGTAATCCTCCGGAGTAGGCTTCGTATACATCGGCGTGACAGGAAGGCGATTTATTGTAACCACGCCATTGGCACCGCCTGCCTGAAGGTGGGGCTTTGATTT
>TARA_R110002012_G_scaffold286628_1_pt1 | contig 14890 bp, 13 predicted proteins | sample TARA_R110002012 | Tara Oceans TARA_R110002012 (sample SAMEA4396515) | marine metagenome | biome: Westerlies Biome; feature: [DCM] deep chlorophyll maximum layer (ENVO:01000326); material: water (ENVO:00002006), including particulate matter (ENVO:01000060) such as... | depth 40 m
GTAAATACGCTGGATTCAAAATCCAGTATCGTAAGATGTGTGGGTTCGATTCCCACCTTGAGTACTGAAAACCCTGTTTATCTATTGATTTTCAGGGTTTTTTTATTTTTTTTTAAAAAGGATTTTTCCTAAAACTTCACTCCATACAGCCTATCCTTTTAATACGTGTGCGTATTTCAGTAATTCAACTTTTTAATGGCAAAAAACCATTGAATTGTATTTGTTTTGTGCGATACATTTTATTTTAAATTATCTTAGTGGCATGAATGTACAGTCCCAATTACACAACGCTACCTTATTTCAAAACTTAGAATTATTAGCAAGCCAAGTGGTTGAAGGTTTTATTAGTGGCATTCATAAAAGTCCGTTTCATGGCTTTTCTGCAGAATTTGCGGAACATAAAATCTACAATAACGGCGAAAGTACGAAGCATATAGACTGGAAACTTTTTGCAAAGACCGATAAGTTGTATACGAAACGTTACGAAGAAGAAACGAATTTAAGATGTCATATGATTTTAGACAATTCATCTTCTATGTACTATCCTGAAATAAAAAAACTCGACATTACCCATTTAAATAAAATAGGCTTTGGGGTTTTAGCGATTGCGGCTTTAATGCATATTTTAAAAAAGCAAAGAGACGCTGTTGGTTTGAGTATTTATGCGGACCAAGATAGCTTTTATTCTTCTGAAAAAAGTAGTGAGCGTCACCATCAAATGTTGCTAGCCAAATTAAATGAGGTGTGTAATGCTGAAAGAGCAGCATCAGAAACCAAGACCTATACCTATTTGCATTTAATTGCTGAAAAATTAAAGCGGAGAAGCTTACTATTCTTGTTTAGCGATATGTTTCAAACCGAAACAGAGGATGCTCAATTATTTGAAGCGCTTCGTCATTTAAAATACAACAAACATGAAGTAGTTTTGTTTCATTTACTTGATTATCAAAAAGAGGTAGCTTTTGAATTTGAAAATACGCCAAAACGTTTTGTAGATGTTGAAACGGGGATGTCTATAGATTTGTATGCCGAAAATATTCAAAAAGCCTATCAGCAAAAAATAAACGAATATATACAGCAACTAAAATTAAAATGTGCGCAGTATAAAATTAAATATGTACCTGTTGATATTAATGGCGATTTTTCGACCGTTTTGAATACCTACATCAGCGAAAGGAAAATCTTTTTATAGCGATAGCTATCAAAACGTATACCAGTAGTGCTTATTGGATGTGTAAAAGGGCAAAAAATAGAGGCTTCATAAAATAGGAGCCTTAAAATTGAAAACTGATAAAAGCTTGTAAGTGCTTGATTAGTAATGCTAATTTTAGCTTTCTTTCTAGCCTTGTTATTTTTTTTCATTAAAAAGTATTTTTTTAATGAAATTTGTTTGCGAAATTAAATAAGCGATGTATATTTGCAACCGCTTAAAGCAACGGTTCGGTAGTTCAGTTGGTTAGAATACCTGCCTGTCACGCAGGGGGTCGCGGGTTCGAGTCCCGTCCGGACCGCTAAAAGTTTACCAAATTTTAGCAAAACCCCACAAACATTATGTTTGTGGGGTTTTTTCATTTTAAATAATATCATTAAATATCAAAAAAAATGGACTTATAGGTGAGTAATGCGGTGAGTAAATTTTTTTAAAAAAGTTACTCACCAGATCGACTCAATCCATTGTCTTTGTTGATGTTACAATTTTTTTTAGAGCATAATTTGTTTACCTTTAAAGAGATTAAAAGGTGAGAAATTATGCTAAATCAGTTTTCAGTTCTATTTTACCCCAAAAGAAGCGATATCGACAAACAAGGAAAAATTCCTTTGTATGTTAGAATTACTGTCGCTGGAAAACGCAGTGAAAGTTATATCCAAAGGAGAATAGAACCTTTAAGTTGGAACTCAGAAGCTGGTAAAGCATTTGGTACTACTACTAACATGCGGGAATTAAATAGATATATGGATGGTATTCGTAGTAGTCTATATAAAATACATAGTAGATTTATAGAGCAAGATGCTTTTTTTACTGCTAGAGATATTCGGGATATGTATACAGGTCGAAATGAAAAGAAAAAAATGCTTATTGAAGTGTTTCAAGATCATAATGATGAATTGTCTAGATTAGTAGGTACCGAATATTCTCCTGGAACATTAACACGCTACAATACTTGTAAATCTCACGTAGAAAAATATATAAAAAAAGAATTTAAAACGGATGACATTCCTTTGAAAGACGTTGACCATCAATTTATTTCAGGATTTGAATATTTTCTAAAAACTCAAAAGAAATGTATTCATAATACAGCCGTAAAATATATCATCAATTTTAAGAAAATTATTAGAATAGCTTATGCTAATAACTGGATTTCCAAAGATCCATTTATACATTGGAAAGCGACTTGGAAACACCAAGAAAGAGAGTTTTTAACTCAAAGGGAAATGAATGTTTTAGAAAAGAAGGTTTTTAAGGTTCAGCGTTTAGAACAAGTTAAGGATATATTTCTTTTTTGTTGTTATACAGGACTTGCATATGCAGATGTTGAGAAACTTAATTCAGATGATATATTGTTGGGGGTTGATGGAAGAAGATGGATTAAAACCAAAAGAAAAAAAACGAATACCCGAAGTAGTATCCCTTTATTACCCGCTGCTGAGTCGATCTTAGAAAAGTATGAGGATCACCCACTAGTAAAGGACAAGCCAAGATTGCTTCCAGTAACAAGTAATCAGAAATCTAATGCCTATTTAAAAGAAATAGCTATTTTGTGTGGTATAAATAAAAACCTTACAACACATTTAGCGCGTCATACTTTTGCAACAACCGTTACGCTATCAAATGGTGTTCCTATTGAATCGGTCAGTAAAATGTTAGGGCACACTTCAATTAAAACGACACAGCACTATGCTAAAGTTTTGGATAAGAAAATCGGTGAGGATATGGAGGGGATAATGGAAAGATATACACACAATGCTTAATCTATTTTTATAAATTTATTTATAGATTAAGAACAAAATAGTTTTTATTCTTGAAAGAAAGAACTCACTTCAACACCAATAGCTTTTGAAATTTTCAGCAAGGTAAGTGAAGTAACATTTTGTCTTCCATTTTCGATACTTGACAGATTGGATTTTTCCATCCTAATTATGGAACAAATATCCAATTGACTGAATCCCATTGCTTTCCTATTTTTTGCAATATTTTGTCCAATCATTTTGAGAAATTTCTTTTCTTTTTCATCCATATAAAGTTCAATTTCTATAAAAAAACACAATCAATGGTTATGATATATCATAACCATTGATTAACTTTGATTTATATGGTTCTCAAAAATGAAAGTTATGAAGGCTAAATCACACAGAAAACTCTCCAACAAAATTGAATTAACACAACTTATTAAAAGTATAGTTTCTCTGCATTCAGTATATGTGCTTGGATTTAGTGATCAAGAAATTAGATCAGAGACTTATTTAGGCAATAGCGAATCAAGAGGAAATAAGTCAGTCACCTATACTTTGGTTATCATTAGTCACAAGACCGTAACAAAAAAACCTATAGATTTTATGGAAGAAATCTACGCTAAAACTAGGCAGAAAATTAAAGTATATCCTATATTTTACAACCTATCCAAGGTATTAGAGAAACTAGATTTTGGAGATAATTTTTTAACCAGAGTAATCACACAAACTCCCTGTATCTATAAAGAAGACGAGTCACTTCAAAGATTCAATAAATTTGAGTTGTGTCTTCATCCAATCTATTATAGAAATATAAAAGAAGAGTGGGAGATTCGCATGAAAAGAGCCGGCTACCTTTTTTCTTGTTTAGATGTTGTTGAATTTAAGGAAGATTACACATCAAAAATAGCAGTGATGCATTATGGCATGGAGCAAGTATGTTTAGCACTTATAAGTGTTTTTTGGGAGCTAAAACCAAATCATTATTCACTATCCTATTTACTACACTTATGTAGTAACTTTTCTACGCTACCAGAAACCATATTTCCCACAGAAACTTATGGTTTACACCGAATAAAGTATATGGTTTGTAATGCCCATAATCTTTTAAGGTTTAAAAACCGTGAAGAGTTCTCATCTATAGATGCAGCAAAAGCTTTAAGAAGGTGTATGGACTTTTACCACCAAGCAAAGGTAGAAGGAGAGCAGCACTTAGAATTTCTTCTAAAAACCAATGATCTGAAAGTAAGCAAGCTTACCAGTTAAAAAATCAAAAAAATGACAAAGAAAACAAACGCTAAAAAAATAAAGCAAGCCAAAAAATTAATTCAAAATTTCTCAGGAGTTCAAACAGAACCATTTCGCCAGGGGACTAGAAAGACGATTGGTTTTGAAGTGTTCGATCATGAAGATGTAACCCATAGTATTTCGGCACTTTTGGAAGTATGTTATTATGCATTGGATGGCAATGGTAGTTTTGTATCACCCAAACATAAAAACAAAACTCAAATGTCTTCAGTGACTAAAGTATTAGAAATCGTGATAGACCTCTTACCCCATGAGCAAATGTTTTGCATGGATAAGCTTACAGAAATATTGGCTGATGAAAAGAAAAAAGAACTTGACTAGAAATATGTTGAAAACAAAAAAATGAACGAAAAGAAAATTTTAAAAACACTTAAACAAAATAAGCACATTTTCAGAACGATGAAACGATGACAAAAGGATTTCACATAAATCCCAGTATTTACTGGGGTTTAAAATAATTTTGAGCAATTCTTGAAAGAGACGCTAATGAAAAAGAAAAAAACACCTTACTAATTATACTTTTTTTGATGAAACGATGATATATAGGGTTAAGACTAGTAAAAATAAGGGTTTAGACCGTCATCGTTTTGTCATCATTTTGTCATCAAAAAATAATGATGATACGAATTGGTGTTAGATGATAGGATATGGATAAGAAATCAACAACAGCACCATTGTGTAAAAAAGTCTGAGCATCGCGTCAAAAATACGCCAAAACTTAAGTGCTTTCGAAAAGAGCAACAGAAAAAGAAGCTTCGTTTCTAGGTCCGTTCCACCCAAGAGCCTAATCCTCTTTAAGGCTAAGCAAAAAACTCAATGGATGGTACGAATAAGGCCAATTTATAAGCGTTTATACCATCTATCTTACCTGTACTTCAATATTGTATAGATAGTTCTTTAGAACTCGTTAAAAAACAATTGTAAATTCTTTTTTTTTCTTCACCAGCACTTAATTTTAAAAGAAAAACTATTTCTTAAATCAACCCAAAATATACCTCAAAAAAAATCTATTTTAAGGATTAGAGCAGAAACAAAAAATTGAATAGGATTGATAGGCTACTTATAAATCACCTTACATACCAATGCAAGTATGAGATAGAATTTGATTAAAAAAATACTATACCTTAAAAGACTCCAAGGTCGCACTAGGCTAGATTCTTTAGCTACTTGTTGTAATTGGTTATTCTAATTATTTAGAAGTAATTATCGCTTTGTAGGATTTGACATACAATTATCAGGTGTTCACAACAATTTTATTCTAGTTTTTGAAAATAAAAATTACTTTCCTAAGGATTCTAAAACCAACCACCTATGTATTCAAAAATTTATGTTATTGATGATGAGGATCTATTAATTATGATGCACCGCATGGTACTCAATAAAATGGGGCTAGGGGATAAGGTAATTAGCTTTACTAACCCAGAGGAAGCTTTAGATCATTTACGTTTTAATGAAAACAAATCAGAGCCTATACTGGTCTTGTTAGATATCAATATGCCAGAGATGACTGGATTTGAATTTTTGGAATTCATGGTGCTTGAGAATTTACCAACCACTATTGATGTGGCTATTGTTACGTCCTCTATTTCTAACGAGGATAAGCACCTAGCAAAGACTTTTCCACAGTTTGTTGTAGACTTTGTAAGCAAACCTTTAAGTATAGAGGCAACAAACGAAATAGTAAAAAAAAATAAAACAAGTTTTTAAACTTGAGTGTTGTTATCTAGCCACCGTCAGAGATAGTATTAAATTGAAGTTTCTCAATTGAGAAAATCTAATATTTTCTAAAAAAAATTTACCCTACTATTTAAGTGTCATTGAATGCTAAACTCCTTGAACGACCATTTTTTTCTATAAATGGTAATGACAATGTTGTTTAACCAAAGATTACTAATTTTGGTCGAAACATTGAGCTAAGCTTAAATAATACATAGAAATTTGCTGAAATTATAAACAGCAAACATGAAGACGCTTTTACTTATTAAAGAAATCTACTATGAAGGATTTAAAAATCTTGGCAGTTATATAGTGAAACACTCCTTAAAGGTTCTAACGTGGTTTACGTTAGGTATTTTTATGGTTGTTCTTTATGGATTTTTATATAGGTTATTAACAGGCTTTGCCTTTGTCTAATATTAGAAATGAATAATAGAAGGAACGAGGATAGAGCATTACTACTAATAGCTAGTTTGTTTATTCTTTCCATGATGATAACCATAATTTTAATGACTATCGGTTTGGAATAAGAAATTTTCCAAACGCATCAGACCTTAAATAAATTAAGCTAAGAATAGAATCATTTACTTTTTTTACCCTGAGCACTTTCCTTTTTTAAAGTTAAAAAAAAGCAGAATACAAGATGAATTGAAAAAGGATTCTTTCTTGATTCCATTTACTTCTTCCAGAGCCTATCGCATTCCCTTTTTGATGATTAGCTACAACATAGGATTTAAAATTAGAAAAGGGCTATAAATAGCGCAGCGTTTTATGCGCCCGCTAATTTAAAATCCTATACGTTTAAAATCAAAAAGGGAAGGTGTCAAAAGAATCAATTTAAGAAATCGTTTGAAGTTAAGATCGGAATCGACCAATAAAAAGTTGGTCAAGCGAACGTAAGGCAAAAAGTAATCTACGGTAAAAAAATAGAAAATAAAATTACTTTTTGGCTTGTGTTCAAGACCTTTAGACGAAGCCTTATTTTCTGAAATGAAATGTAAGGATATAGGGGTGAGGATATGTTGAATATTAGCTAGAAACTTATTTTTCCGTGAAAAACACATTGAGTTTGTTGAGCTGAGCGTTTATTTCCTTGAAAAATGAAAATTTCTAAAAAATCCATTATAAGTAAAAATCAATAAACAAAGGACTTCCGAAGGATAATAAAAACATAACATCGCTTTAGCGTGTTATCCTCTTGCTTCTCCATCCTTTGTTTAGAATACCTAATTAACTGGTGGACCTAATTACTTTTTAAAAAAGGTATATTTTATGAAGTATTTTCACAAATTTAGTTTTCTATCTAATCTTATTGTTTCTTTTAATTGTGTAATTCAAAGTCCGTTTATCTACAAGATTTAAAATCGATTGCTTTTTGAAATATATGCGATGACCTACGCGAATAGGATTAATAATTCCGTCTTTTGCCCACTGATGTACTGTTGGTAAACTTATACTAAAGTAGGATGCTGTTTCTTTTCTAGTTAATAAAGCGTCCGTTTTTGAATCAATTATTTTATTAGAGAGTTTATTCATTTTTGAAAATAACTTCTCAGCTATTTTATCTGCTAATTCATCTACCGTGATTTCAGTAATTTGTATTGTTTTCGTTACCATATTGATTTTTGTATGAATTTTTGAATAATTTCAAAAGCTAATTGATAACCTATAATTAAAATGAAATCTCATAGCGTGTACTTCGTCCACCACCGATTGGATTTAAAATTTGCTTTTCCACTAAATTTTGTAAATCTCTAGTAGCTGTTGCTTTAGAAGTTCCAGTTATACCTTTATATTTTGTCGCATTCATTCCTCCTTCAAAACCATCGGGACCTTCGTCGAACATTCTTCGAATAACTTTTAATTGACGTTCATTGAGATGCTGTTCGTATTGATCAAAAAACTTAGTTTTCTTTAAGGTAAATTCAATTTCTTTCTCGGTTTGAATTTGAGCTTCTAATACAGTTTGAGTAAAATAAAGTATCCAAGAGGTAATTTCATTTGAACGTTGCGCCTTTTTTAACGCATCATAATACTTTTTTTTATTTTTTTCGATTGCTCTAGATAAACTAAGTAGGATAGGCCTTTGAATGTATTGCGATAGTGCTTTCTCTGAAATTGCTCTACCAATTCTACCATTACCGTCTTCAAATGGATGAATAGATTCAAAATAAAGGTGCGCTATTGCAGCTCTAATGATAGGCTTCTTAATAATATCATCACCTTCTAAAGATGTATTATTAAACCAGATGATAAATAACTGCATTTCTTCCGTTACTTTCTTTGATGGAGGTGCTTCAAAATGTACTACTTCTCTACCAATAGCACCTGAAACTATTTGCATAGGTTCTTCATGACTTCGCCATTTTCCAACTGCAATATTTTTTGAACCTTTCATAAGCATTGAATGCCAAGAGAATAAAGTTTCTGAAGTTATTGACTCTTTAAAACTATTTCGTACAGCAATCATTAATTCAGAAATACCTTCTGCTTTTTTGTCCTTTGATATTGGTAATTCAGGGTTAAGCCCTAAGTTCCTTCTAATAGATGACATAACATCTTGGCGACTTAAATACTCCCCTTCAATTTCAGAGGTTTTTATAGCTTCCGAAACCATCATATTAATCATGGTTTCTGTTTGTATTGCTTCTGGTAATCCTTCTAATACGCCACTAATACGACCAGTACGCTCAGAGAATTCAAATAATAATTCTTCAACAGCTGTTGTATCATATTGAAAATTTCGCCAGTCTTTTTGTTGCCAATTGTACTTCATGAGCCGATTAGATGTTGTATTCGGCTCAAATATAATAAAAATTTGAGCCGATTAGTTGATTTATTTGGCTCAAGTCCTATTTTGTTATTAAGAATTATTTTTAATAATTAGATGTATTACAAATAAATTAATTATTTTCGGAATTCTCTTACGAGTATTGTTTTCTTCCCTGAATCCAATTTTGAACTTAAAGTGCCCGCTATAAAAGTAATTTTCATTTTTTTTAAATTAGGTATGCGCTTTAAATTTCTAATGGTACTTAAAAACCAACACAGTATAAAACCAATATTTAGCCAAGATATTTTTAGATCTCTAAATTTATTAAAGAGATTATTTTTAGTTGGCTAGGCAAGGTTCATGATTATTAAAAATGAAAGCGACATAAGTTAGACTTATGCCGCTTTAAATGTTTTCACAACGGAATAATCCTTATTGTGAATTGCTTTCAGTGCTATAAAGATAATAAAAGATTTAATTTATGCAATATGGTCTTAAATAATAGAAAAAATAATGAAAAAATATTTTTGAAAAAATAAGATTTAAATATGAAAAAAATATTAGGATTAGATTTGGGGACAACATCTATAGGATGGGCTTTTGTTCAAGAAGCCGAAAATGATAGTGAGCAATCGTCAATTGTTAGAACTGGTGTTCGAGTAATCCCATTGTCAACAGATGAACAACAAGATTTTAAAAAAGGAAATACAATAACTATAAATGCTGAACGCACTTTGAAGAGAGGAATGCGACGCAATCTTCAAAGATACAAGCAAAGGAGAGAGGCAGTAATTGAGATTTTAACCAAAATTGGATTTATTACTAAAGATACTTTGCTATCTGAAGATCAAAAGAAAACACATAATACATACCAATTAAGGGCAAATGCGACTTTTGAAAAACTTTCTAAGGAAGATTTTGCTCGTATTCTTCTAATGATAAATAAAAAGAGAGGTTATAAAAGTAGTAGAAGGGCTAATAACCAAGAGGAAGGACAACTAATTGACGGAATGGCTGTTGCAAAAAAACTCCATAATGATAAACTTACTCCTGGACAATTATCATTTAGTTTATTAAAAGCAGGTAAAAAGTTACTACCTGATTATTACCGTTCTGATTTGAATAAAGAGTTTGATGCAATCTGGAATTTTCAAAGTCAGTTTTATCCTGGGGATTTAACCAAACTACACAAAGAAGCCCTATTGGGTTTAAATAAAACAAATACAGGACAATATTTTGAGAAAATAGTAAAAATAGAACGTGCTGAAAATAAGGGAGCAAAAAAAAAAATACAGGAATATGAGTGGCGATCTAAGAGTATTTCAGAGCAATTAAGTTTAGCAGAAATAGCCTATACTTTAACTGAGTTGAATAATCAAATTAACCAGTCAAGTGGTTACTTGGATGCTATTAGTGATAGAAGTAAAGAACTATATTTTAATAATCTCACAGTTGGTCAACATCAGTATTATCAACTTGAGAAAAATCCTAATACCTCGCTTAAAAATCAAGTATTCTATCGACAAGACTACATGGATGAATTTGATGCCATCTGGTTAGAACAATCTAAGCATTACCCAGAGTTAACAGAAAACATCAAAAAAGAACTTAGAGATATTTCTATCTTTTATCAAAGAAGATTAAAATCTCAAAAAGGCCTTATAAGTATCTGTGAGTTTGAAAGTTTTAATAAAGAGTTTATTATTGATGGTGTTACCAAAAGAAAACTTGTGGGGCCTAAGGTAGCACCCAAATCTTCACCAATTTTTCAACAAGCTAAAGTTTGGCAAAATATAAATAGTATTAGAGTTAGCTTAAAATCTAATGAAAATGAATTATTTGTACTCGAAGAAGATACAAAAGTGTTACTATTTGATGAGCTAAACCTGATTGATTCTTGGTCAGAAAAAGACTTTTTATCATGGCTTTTCAAAGATTCTAAAAATAAGCCAAATGAATGGAAAGTAAATTTTGAAAAACTTGAAGGAAACCGAACACAATCTGCATTGTTTTCAGTTTATAAAAAGATTGTAGAACTGGAAGGTTATGATAAGATAGATTTTATACAACCGGCTAATAAGATTTTTGATGCCTTAAAAATTTGCTTTAATGAGATAGGGATACAATCATCTATTCTTGATTTTGAAATGGATATAGAAGGCAATGCTTTCAACAAACAATCTAGTTATCAACTTTGGCATCTATTGTATTCTTATGAGGATGATAATTCGACTACTGGGACCGATAGTTTAATTCAGAAACTACAAGATAATTTCGGATTTAAAGTAGAACATGCAAAATTACTTGCGAATATTTTATTTCAACATGATTATGGTAATCTTAGTGTTCGAGCTCTGCGCAAAATATATCCATTTTTGGAAGAGGGTAAAATGTATGATGAAGCTTGTGAATTAGCAGGGTATAATCATTCAAATTCGCTTACTTCAAAGGAAAATAAAGAAAGAATACTTCAAAATAGTTTAGAGATTTTGAAAAAGAATTCCTTACGAAATCCAGTAGTAGAAAAGATACTTAATCAAATGATTAATGTCGTAAATAATATTTTAGATGATCCTGAACTCGGAAGGCCTGATGAAATAAGAATAGAGTTGGCAAGAGAATTAAAAAAAACGGCTAAACAGCGCAAAGAAATGACTAATGCTATAGGCAAGGCCACTAGCGAACATTTAGCATTTCGGGAAAAAATCAAACAGGAATTTGGTCTGCCTTACGTAAGTAGAAAAGATTTGATTAAGTATAAGTTATATTTAGAGTTAAAATCTATAGGATTTAGAACACTTTATTCTGGTACATATATAAAACCTGAAGAACTGTTTACAAATAAATTTGATGTTGAACATATTATACCTCAATCCGTACTTTTTGATGATTCTTTCTCAAATAAAACTATTGAATTACGAGACATAAATCTCCAAAAAGGCAATGAAACTGCTTATGACTATTGTGAACGTAAAGGTTGGTTAAAGGATTTTGATTCTCGTGTGCAAGATGTTTTTTCTCAGAAAGGGATAAAATATGGTAAGTTAAAAAAATTGATGATGTCTAAAGCCGATATACCTGAAGGCTTTTTAAATCGAGATCTAGGGAATTCAGCATATATAGCAAAAAAGGCTTCTTCAATTTTACACGAAATAACCCGAAAAATATCTGCAACCTCTGGAAGTATAACTGATAAGTTACGTAGTGATTGGGAATTAATTAATGTACTTCAAGAACTTACATGGGATAAATATAAAGACTTGGGACTTACTTATTATGACTACAATAAAGATGGTAAAGCTTTACCTCGTATAAAAGATTGGACAAAACGAAACGACCATCGGCATCACGCTATGGATGCTATAACCGTTGCATTTACGAAACCTGCTTTTGTTCAATATTTAAACAATATGAATGCCGATAGCGAAAAAAATCCTATTATTTATGGCATAAAAAAGAAATATACTTACAGAGGAGAGGACGGGGGAAGAAAATTCAAAAAACCTTTTGAAACTATTCGCGAAGAAGCTAAAAAGAATTTATCATCAATATTGGTTTCGTTTAAAGCTAAAAATAAGGTGGTAACACTTAATAAAAACAAAATTAAGATCAAGGGAAAAGATAAATATCTTACCAAAACTGAACTAACCCCAAGAGGTCAGCTACATATGCAGACCACCTACGGTAAATCATTTTATTACGAAATATCTGAAGAAAAAATCAGTAGTAAATTTGATAAAGCCAAAATTGCTATGGTAACGAAAGAAGCTTATAGATTGGCGCTTTTTAAACGATTAGAAGAGTTTGCTGATAATCCTAAAAAAGCTTTTTCTGGATCAAACAGTTTGTTGAAAAATCCAATTTTTATTGAAGGTACAAGTGAAAATATACCCGAAAGAGTAAAAATCCAAACCTTGAAATCACAATTTACAATAAGGAAAGAGATTACTCCAGAAATAAATATTGATAAGGTTTTAGATTTAGGAATTAAAAGAATTTTACAATCACGGCTAGAAAAATTTAAAGGCAAGTCAAAGGAAGCTTTTGCTAATCTTGACGAAAATCCGATTTGGTTGAATGAAGAAAAAGGAATTAATATTAAACGAGTAACGATAACCGGTGTAAGGAATGCTGAACCTTTGCATGAAGCTAAAGATCATTTTGGAAAAGTAATCAAAAATATTGACGGTACAGTAATACCGACTGATTTTGTAGAACTTGGAAATAATCACCATATAGCTATATATGAAAGTCCTGAAGGTGTGCTCGAAGAAGATCCAGTTTCATTTTATCAAGCCGTTATTAGAAAAAATAATAATGATTATATAATTAGAGCTATTAATGAAAAGGGTTGGCCTTTAAAATTTACCATGAAACAAAATGAAATGTTTGTTTTTCCTGATGAGGATTTTAATCCCAATCAGATTGATTTAAAAAATATAGAAAATAAAGAACGAATAAGTAAGCAACTTTTTAGGGTACAAAGTATTAGCTCTAAATATTATATTTTTAGGCACCATCTCGAAACCTCAGTAGCCAATGGTGAAACTTTTAAAAATCAAAAAGTACTGTCCACTAAAACTTTTCGATTTTATCAAAGTGAAAAATATTTAGAAGGCGCTGTAAAGGTTAGATTGAATCACTTAGGTGAAATTGTTCAAGTAGGCGAATATTAAATTTAGTAAAAATGATAAAACGAACCCTATTTTTTGGTAATCCTGCCTATTTGAGTACTAAGAGTGAACAGTTGGTAGTTAATTTTCCAGAAGAAAGTAAAAAGGAAGTTTCTATACCCATTGAAGATTTGGGTTATGTGGTGTTGGAAGATCCTCAAATTACCATTACCAACGGTTTAATACGTAAACTGGTGGAGAATAAGACAGCTCTTATTACTTGTGACCAACAACACTTGCCCTGTTCTATTTTGCAGCCGCTAGCGGGGCATACGGAGCAAACGGAACGTATGCGGCACCAGCTCAATGCCAGTTTGCCACTTAAAAAAAATTTATGGCAACAAACTGTCATTGCAAAAATAGATAATCAAGCTAATCATTTGTTGCGTCGAAATAAAAATGCATTAAAGCTGAAACGCTGGGCGCAAGAAGTAAAAAGTGGTGATGCTGGTAATCATGAAGCGATTGCTGCTGCTGATTATTTTCAGCGCCTTTTTGAAGCGGTTGAAGGCTTTAGTAGAAATCAAAAAGGGATACCGCCCAATAATTTACTCAATTATGGTTACGCCATTTTAAGAGCAGTTACAGCTAGAGCTTTAGTGAGTAGTGGCATGTTACCATCTGTAGGTATTTTTCATAGAAACAAATACAACGCTTTTTGTTTGGCGGATGATATCATGGAACCTTACAGACCATTTGTTGATGCTGTAGTTTTTGAAATGCTTGAAACAGGGGGCAATATTAGCGAATTGACGACCAATTTAAAATCACAACTTTTAATGATTCCTGCACTAGATGTGTTTATAGATGGCAATAGAAGTCCATTAATGGTCGCCATGAGTAGAACCACAAATAGCTTATACGAGTGTTTTTTGGGGGGTAGTCGAAAAATTTTATATCCTGATTTTCAAAAAGAGTGGTCGCCCGCCTAACTTGTATGTTAAATGTGTTCCATGATAAACGAAGGCCATTTTTCACGATTAAACCAATACCGTAGTATGTGGGTACTTGTATTTTTTGATTTGCCAACCGAAACTAGAAAAGATCGAAAGGCAGCAACTCGTTTTCGTAAAAATTTATTAGATGACGGCTTTAATATGTTCCAGTTTAGCATTTATTTACGTTTTTGTGCGAGTAGAGAAAATACTGCGGTACATATAAAACGTACAAAAATGAATCTTCCAAAACAGGGTAAAGTATGTATAATGCAGATTACGGATAGGCAATTTGGAATGATGGAGCTGTTTCATGGACAAAAAGAGGTAGTACCCGAAACCCCAAGCCAGCAACTAGAACTTTTTTAAGAAAAAATTTTTTTAGGATAAAAAAAACAAAGAAAATTAATTGCTGATAACGAGAACTCTATATTTTTTTTATTTCTACTAGGCATCATAAAAAACAGGATACCAAGCACTTAGGCAAGGTATCCTGTGAATAATCCATAAATTTAAAGAACTGAAAGCAATTCACA
>TARA_R110002012_G_scaffold2081_2_pt1 | contig 14885 bp, 7 predicted proteins | sample TARA_R110002012 | Tara Oceans TARA_R110002012 (sample SAMEA4396515) | marine metagenome | biome: Westerlies Biome; feature: [DCM] deep chlorophyll maximum layer (ENVO:01000326); material: water (ENVO:00002006), including particulate matter (ENVO:01000060) such as... | depth 40 m
ATCGGCTTCTTCATTATTTGCTTTTAATGATGGGCGAGATACGGGTGAGTTAAATTCTGCCGATATCGAAAGACTATCGGGCTTTTTTGGCGGAGTTACAGGATCTATTTTCCCCACTTCTTATTCTCATCAACTCTATACAAATCCCACCGCATCGGCTTTTTATTATTGGTTGCCTAATCTTGGTGCAGATACACTTTATAGCCAAGCACCAGGCAATACTTTGTGGACTTCTTGGGGTCCATGGAACGCAACATCAGCTTCTTATATCCAACAGATTTTAACTGCGGTTAACAAGGGAATGAAATGGCGCACCAATATTGATGCGGGCAAAAATCCTTTCTATGCCTCATATGCTGCGTTTGCTGAAAATATCAGAGGTTTATCTCAAACCCGAACCATTTTGCCAGAGTTTAAAATTTCAGATAATATGGAATATTATGTGGAAAAAGCGGGCGGTAATTTTAGGGCTCAAAACGATAAAATTTTATCTCTTGACGGTGCAAGCATAACATCGAGTGCAATTAACCATTCATCTTCTAATGGGTTGAAAGATTATGATAGCAGCTTTTTTAAGGAATATTCTTTTAGTGATTTTGAAAAATATTTCGGAACGTTCTCAAGAGATTACAAGCACAATAAAATTGCAGTTAAATGCAATGCAGTCAAAAAACTATTACCATATAAAGGTTTTTACCCAGCAGATAGAACCACACAATTAGTTAGTTTATTCTCTGGCGCACTCGGCCCCCATGCAATCGGAGGCGCACTATCGGCTTCCAACATTAACCCCCAACCAACGACGCGGGTGCAGTCAGGCTCTTCTGCATTAGCCATGCAAACTCTGCTTCAACCCTGGTTTGCACCAGGAATTCTGTATAACACTGTTAAATCAGGAATAGCGGTAGATTGGGGAATTTTTACAGGAAGTACGGTTAACGTATCTATCGATCAATATCCCGGTTTTTCATATTCGGTTAGAAATCCCAATTTGAGATTACCATTTAAATCTCTGCTGAACCCACTACAATACTTACCGCAATCTCAATCAGATGGATCGCATCGTCTTTTACACAACGCTCCATCCTATTATGTTTCGCAACCAGATAGAGAACCACCGAGGTTTCCTTATGCAGAATTTGCTCCATCTCACCCCGAAGAATCGGTAACAGATCTGTATTCGAGTGCAATGCACAATTATTTGGCAGAGATACCAAACTTTTTCTTAAAAGATTCACAACTACAATCAATTGAGTCAAAGGCAGCAGGTGAGATCAGTGTTGAGGCTGGCAAGATTTATGTGATGGATGCATATGTGGAAAAGACAAATAATGCTCCAAACGATGAACTCATCATGGTCCAGGATTATTTTAATGGGTATGTGTCGTCCAGTTTCCCTTTCTTTGCTAGTTCGTCCTACCCCACACAAGCTAAAAACGCTTCGAACGTCAACACTAAAGGGTTGGAGAATTTAAGAATTGGAACAGTTTGGGGCGCGGACGGTGCCAAGGGTGTGACTGGTTCCTTTAACGGTAAATACTTTGGACCCCCTTGGAGTGCAAACAGAAGCACCCCTGCGGCGTCTTCTTCGGCCTGGGACGCTGGACATATACCTCTCCGCAACGGGGACCCTGCGTATGCACCTGTTACTCCACCGTATTTTTATGGAAAAGCAAAAGTTCGGTTAATGTTTACCGCATCTTCAGAAGATGCTCAAACACAACAAGGCGGCCTCGGTTTCCGCTGGCAGGATGTCATAAATCGCATGACTATGAGCTTTAAAGCCGAAGATGATCCTCGTCGTGCAGCATTCTCAAAATTTGATGAACCAAATGCGTCTACGGATGATTATCGTTGGGGAGCTTTTGCTTATCAAAGTATGATGGATGTAACGGCTTCTTTGAGTGTAAAGGGTATTGCTACTCCAAATCCGAGTGATAGAGCTTTGGATCGTTGGATTATCTCCCCACACATGGAGACGCCAGTTTTGGACTTTTCAAGCTCTCAAGCTCCAGAATATGGTTATGGACGAGGAATGTGGAGTGGTTATGGCGAAATTCCTAGAAACAATAAAGGTATTTTCTTCGGCCTTGAACGATCTTCCAACTTGTTTGTAGGACTTCATTCTGGCTCTGGTGTTGATGGTGTGGGTGTGTTTACACCTAATCAAGAAAGATTCAGGGATATGACGGAATGGTTTAGGGGTTCTACTCCGCTTGAGCAGTTCCAATCTAATGCGATTAATGAAATAAGCACTAATAACTTTTCTTTACAAAAAAAGGTTGGCCAACTCGCAGCAACTAAAGAGATTTCCGAAGCAATTGTCGCAATCCCATTTAGTACGCGGCGGGTATATGCGAACTCTGGTATGACCAAGACTGTTCATACACCCATTATGGGCAAATATTTTTTCTCTATGTCCGGTCGCGGAAAACAAGCTTCACGCAATCTCTTTAATGATATGAGGATCAACAAGAGGAATACCGGATTTTCAATTCCCGAGGGCGAATTAAACGCTTGGGGTGTTGATGCCCCAGTAAGGGATACTTCTGTTTCTATATTGGCGGAAAATATGGAAAAATATATTTTACCTCCTGAACTAGATTTTAATAAATATGACGACCGAAGCACTGGTATCGAACCATTTGTAATGTATATGATAGAGTTTAAGCATGAACTAGATCAAGACGACCTCAAAGATATCTGGCAAGGTGTAATGCCAAAGATTGCAATGACCCCAGAACTAGATTCGCAAGGAATTTCGCACGAAATGAAGAACTACGAATTTTTTGGTGGCAGACCACTCCCAACTCAAAATGAAATACGATGGATGGTATTCAAGGTCAAGAAACGCGCAGCAATTAACTATTGGGCCACCACCAAAGATGGAAGTGATGATACACAGTTTATCAGAACCCCAATTGGATTAGCCTCTGAATTAAATGCGAATTCTAATAGTTATGTGAACCCACTGGGATATGACTATAGTTATAATTGGCCTTACGATAATTTCTCGCTCATTGAATTGGCACAAGTAGAGTCGGAAAATAACTTTGTGACAAAACCATCAGCTCCTCTCGGCTCCGGCGTAGCTACTCAAGCAAACCCACTGGCAGCAGAAGCGGCAGCTGGCAATGTATCCGCAGCCCCACCACCACCGAGCCCATCTGATGGGTTTTCAGCAACTGATATAAGAAATGCGGGACCAAGGCCAACAACAAGGGCAATGCAAGTTAATTATACACTAAGTACGGAGGGGGATGAGTAATGAAATTTTTTAATAAACAAGAGCAGGTCATCGACATACAGTTGACACAGTATGGCAAATACTTGCTTTCCAATGGCAAATTTAAGCCAGTTTATTACGCTTTTTTCGACGATGGCATCTTATATGACCCCGAGTATGGTTTTGGACCCCAAGAGCAAAAAGATATCCAAAAACGCATAAAAACAGACACCCCACAACTTGAGGGACAATATAATTTCCGAGGTGTAGAGGCTGAAACTCGGAAGGCAAATGAATCAATTCGTTCCGATGCGGAGTGGGAAAAGAAATATTTTGAAGATTTAACAATTCGACCACCTGATACAACCAGCGATAATGAATATGCGCTTCAAAATATTATTGGCTCATCGGATTTGAATTCTGAATTTGTTCCTTCCTGGGATGTTCAATTTTTAATGGGCCAAGTTAGCAGCTCTGCGCGAACAACTTCTTGGACCAAAGAGCAAACCGGAAGTGTTATTAATACACCACAGGTTAGGGTCGAAGATGTTGTATATAAAACTGCCATTAAACAATTAACAGATGCAAGCCAAGTGGCCGAAGACGCTGATTCGGATGTCTATGGAAACGAATATATTGATGTTATTGCTTCTGACGGTGGTATATTATTAGACATTGGTGAAGAAAATATCAATTTTGAAAAAGACGGATATGAAATAGAAGTCTATGAAGTCGCTGAAGAAAAACTGTGTGAGGGAAAAGCTGGCACTCGCCAAATATTAACTCCTCTTTATTTTGTTAAATATCCTGAACAAATTAAGGATGGGATATTATTAGACACAGCATCACCAATTGATGAGTTAGATATTCCAGGAATTTCTGAATACGAGCTAGATCCTCGATATGCTGAATACTTTCTTGAAATCGATGTGGACAACGAAATTGATAAAGATATTATCTGTGAAAGAACATCGGATAGGACTTTGGGCATTTATTCTACAAGATTCCTGGATTGTGAAGATTCTGACAAGAAGAAAGAAATCGAAGCACGTAATATTTATAATACAGACATTACTGAAGAAGACCTTAAGGACTGTTAATGACAAATTACGTAATAAATCCAGTTCAAACTGTTGGCGAGTTCTTGCCAAACGTTTATATTAATAAAATTACTTTACGAAGTGATACTGGATATACTCAAAGCAAGTTCCAACAAAACCCACATATTGATCCAACGGCTGAACAAACAGCTCAAGGGATCGTTGAGGGTGCAATGGAGCATGGCGATGGGAGTTTACAAGTTGAAATAGCACTAACTCTTAAAGATGTGTTAGGCGCAGGAGGAACATCACAGTGGTTTTCTTCGGGCCGGATTTCTAATGGCAAAACTTTAAAAGATTATGTAATGGTGAATGTCGTCCAAGCCTATACTCCCGCCGCAATTACTGAATGGTCGAGGAAGATGGCTGCTGGTAACATTTATAATAATGCCGCCCAATTAATCACTGGTGCAGGAATCTCCTACATCTCTTTATCATTGTCAGAATTTGGAGCAGCAGACAGTTTAAGTCGCTACACTACAGAATTTGATGCTGGTGGAAATGCGATTAAGAATATTGGTAAATCTATATTCTCTACTGATGCTGCATGGAAACCGGGAGATGCTGCCCATAATCCCGCGCTGCCCGCATCTCCAACAGATTTGGCCTATTTTGTGTGGACAAGTATTGATTTGGATTTGCTAGCCAGAGATTTTAACATTGACACGACGATCTTTCCAGAAGACGGTTCACAAATGATAAGTAAAGTGAACTCTGATGTGGTTTTTCGTAACAATAAAATGATTAAAGAGGCTTATGTTTTCTTTGAGGCAATCAGAACTGGAAACAATTTAACGAGAACAGATAAACTTTGGACAGGCCCAACTCATTATCACAGCGGAGTCCAGAGCGAGTATGAAGGATATATGGGTGGCCAAAGACATATTGCGGATGCCACCAGGATAGAGCAGCCATATTTAATGCGTCAAGCTGTTCCCAATACTAAAATTGAGGACTTTCGGGTTACGACTCGCCTTGATAAGCTAGAGTTAAATTTTTCTACCTTTGAAAACGAAATCCTGCAAGCTCTTACACAAAACCGACGAGTTATTGATGACAATAACTTAAAATTTTCCTACTTTACTAACATCAACCTTTCCCGAGATCAAGACAATAATTGTCGTTTTATGTTTGGGATAGATTTGAGAAAGATAGTGCGGGAAAACACTCCATACTCTAAATTATTTTCAGTTTCAGCACAAGAAAATCCACCTTGGTTTATTGAGGTTATGAAGCGCGTCCGAATTTTGTCGATGAAAATCTTTCGAAAGCGCGTTGCAGGAAGTTCCGAAACGGGAACCACTCCTTATTATTTTCCATCTGATGCGACATTTGATCCACCCTCTAACTTGAGATCGTTCGACGGTGCTTTGACTCGGAACACTCGTAACGTTGGGACATCGGCAGATCCAAAATATGTTTCGTATGATCCGGCCAAGGAGCTTATACTGGATGCGGGTGAGGTGCATGGAGGGTCAAACGGAGATTTGCTGTTCATTGGTGATGGTCAAGCATCAGTTGATCGCGCATCGACTATCACACAACTCAAAAACGTCTATACCAATAATTTCCGACAACTTTATTATTACACCGGAACCGACGCAACTATGTCATCAAAATCAGATGGATACTATCAATATGTTTTGGAGTTAGAAATCGAAGATGGGGTAGTAGAATTCTTAAATGAAAAGAGAGCCGAGCTTTTAGTTGAGTTAGAAAAGTTAAAACAATATTACAATGATGGCACCAAAACCGCTGCCGTTTATGGTTCTGGCGACACTCAAACTGCACATTTTGATCCAACAACAAACCGCTTCACACAAGCTTTTCAAAACTCTCCTGGTGGGGTAAACTGGCCAAAATCTGTTGGTATGAAATATGTGCAAGTATTACAGATATTTACAGAACTTACATCTGAAGAAAAAGTTCTTTTTATGAACACCTTAAACCTGTATGTGAGCCCAAAGAGTGGCAATCCCCAAGGATGTCTAGCTGTAATGAATTTATATGACAATCTTATTACTTTCATTAACAGTGCCATGGGTGTTCAGAAAGAGCGCGGAATAAATTTGCCCAAGGATGTTGATGCTACAAACTCTACTGGAACTTCCAACAATGTTTTTGATGTGGACGTAGGAACATCGGGCCAACCATCATTAAACAAATTTAAAGTACAACATACTTTTTCTGATTATTATGATGCCAACATGCCTTCTAACACAGGATATGACTTTCTTGGGGCTGGCTATAATGGCCCCAACTTTCCAAGAATACCAGACACAACCGGTCTGCGAGTTGTTAGTAATGATCGATGGCAGACCAGCATTGTTAGTAAAGAATTGACAAAAATATTTAATGGAATTAATAGTAGAATCGATTTACCAAATTTCATTGAGGGTGGTATAACTCCAGATAATACCTTGCGAAGAACAGACTTTTCTTATTTGACTCCTGCTGTTGTTTATGCTGGCCCAAGTGTTACTTTGCCGATGATTGGCCAAAACACAGAAATCCCGCCCAACATTAGTGAAAGAGATTTCATGAACATGTCAGCAGGCTCTCTAACAACTATCACCAATAACATCACTGATACAAATACTCTTGAGGAGCGAGTGGCTGACTTTCTATCATACAATTATAATTTGACCGTGGTGCCCTCGCCCAACCCTACAGTAAGGCTGAACCCACCTGGAACTATCACCACTGAAGGACCAGCTTCCTCTCCGATATTAGACTATATTGAGGGTGCAAACGCTCAAACTAATGAAAATTTAAAAGCTTTTAGTGTGTTCTGGAATCTCATTTCAAACGGAGTAGTAAGCCAAGGAAATAGAGCTGGCGTTTCACTACCTGAAGGTTCTAGCCAAAAAAGTATATCTTACTACAATCCCGGAGAGTCCTCTGGTTTCAAAAACGCATTGCTCGCTGCCATTGCACCGTCAGACCCCGACAGAACTGCTTTAATTAAAGGGAAGATGGATAATCTCCCAAATTCTGTAAAAGCTCTTATACGTTATAACTATGAAAACTATTCTTTAACACAAGGTCAAGATTTTGGTGGCGGAGCATTAAAACCACAAATTGATAATTTTCTTTCTAGCGAGCCTTTTGAGAACCCAACTTTTAGTTCGAAGGCCAGAATTTTGTTTGAAACCATTGGGGAGATTCAATATCTGGATGGATACGGGCAAACGAAATATTCCCACAATGGAAGCGATGTCATGGAATTTTCTACTGGAATGCCCATTTGGAAAACTCTTGACCGAGACGCATACAGTAGGATCGGAAATTTATCCGCTGAAAATGCGAAGGCCCTACTGTGCAGAATCCAACCTTGGGAAAGCGATGTTTTTAAGATAAAAAGACACCCAGGAAATGATTTGCCAACTTATGAAGAATATTTTATACTAAATGCTGGCAATGCTCCATTGGCTCGCACACATTCAAGAGATGAGGAATTTACTATCCCTGCTTCACCGATAGAACCATACATACCCCAGCCACCTGAATATACACTTAACACCAATTGGGTGGTAGAAGAAATTACCACCCCTGGCAACCTAGTTGCGGCAGAATCACCACCACCCCCTACAACTGCCGTCCCCGGTGCTCCTGGTGGAACTTTCACTGCTGCCAATGCTTCCCAAATGCAACAAAACATACAAGCTTCCGTAGCCACATCAAATACCGCAGGTGATAATTCTAGCGGCGCTCCCATGCAATCAAGCCTCCCCGGCGCAGCTGGTTCTAATTTCGCCCCAGCTAGCGGACAACAAACATCAAATCAACAATCATCAGGTCAACAATCAGCCACATCAACAAACCCCCTAGGTGGCCTAAGCTCTGGTGGTAGTGGAGGAAATTATGGCTCGTAGAATTAAAAACCCGCCACCCAAAAAAGTTTCTGCTTACAATGCAACGTCTTTTGGCAGTAACGCACCCACGAACACACCAGTGTTTGAATATGATCCAAACGGCCCTATTGATATCTTAAGGGACAGAATGCATCGTATTTGGAATAAAGTGTATAATCAAAACCGTGCAAGCTATGTTGAGGGAGATCCCTCAATTACAATCGAACAAGAGGCCAAATATCCCTTACCAGGTTATGAAGACAACGGTATAGTTCCTGGAAGTGCTGGTGATTTTTCTTTCAAGAAAGAAGAGAAAATAACAGTTACTTATAATCTCGCTGATATCGACGAGTGCGGACTATCACCAGCACCCGGAATCACTGGAAGTATAGATAAATGGTTAAAAGTTTTAGATGGAGGGCCAGACTCTCTTACAACTTACGAAAGAAATCCACAAGGTGGAGATATCAGTTCTCACGGAATTGTTCCAATATTTTCAAAATTAAGAGAAGACGGAACCGCAAAATATTTTTATGATCAAGTTTTTGAATATGACGCACCGCTAGATTCTAAAGAAGTGGGTGAAGGGTTTTATGGTTCATTATCTGTTTCACAAGCGTCTGCAAAACCAAATTATAACTTTTATATACAAACATATGAGTCTATCCTTACACAAGAGGATCCCACAAAAGAGCCCGAAGAAAGTATGTTGCCAAGTCTCTATTCGTTCTTGAGCGTGATAGAAAATGAAAACGATAAAAGAGAGAGGAGCCAATTCCGCACTAATGAATATGACCCTGCTACGATCAATACTCTTTTTGAAAAACACATCACTCTCGAAAGTCAAATTAAAGAAACGAGAATTGCGACCCAAGTTGCTTATAATGCTGGCGGACGATCAGTGCAAGCCGAAGCGGATATCAGCAAGGGTGATTATTTTGACAAATATGCTTACGCTTTTGCAGATGCAGTGAAGTCTACGACCGAACCAGCGTGGCGGGCGGGATCAAACCCTTTGTCTGATCGGTTTAAACATCAGATTGTTCCATCTTCTAATAGCGAAATGTTTGCAGAATTTAGTGACGTGCGTGAACGATTTCCTATGTTTTGTGATATCGAATTCTCTACAGCAACAAATTCCTCAAATGAAATGATAAGTCTATTTGAAGGAACTGAATTGATGGCCTCCTTTATTAAAGGGTATGTAGACGGCACTTGGGGCCAATCTATGGCCACAGGATACAACCTCATTACATCAGGAGGTTTGCCATTTATCCCTAACCCTTCCTCATATCAGGAATCCAGCTTTAAACCTTATATTGCAGAGACTGCACAAACTGTGCCATCCAGTTCGCTAGAGTGTTGGGATCTGATGAGTAATGATAGTTGGTTGACAAAAGTCGATACAAACATTTATGATGGTCAAGTTGAAAAAGGTGTTTTTCTTGGAAGCTACAACGAAGAGATGGAAGCTGCCCAGAACAATCCTTTAACGCGAATGACCCGAAGATTAATGTCCGACGTTTTTAAGTTGAAAACAAAAGAAATGATTCAGAAAAAAACACGGACTTGGAAGCAGATGGTTGGGGGTGAGTTCAACAGAGAAGGACCGTTTGAACCCCAAAAAGCCTACCGTGAAAGTATTTTTTATATTGTTGAAAAGTGGTCAGTTCGGGATGATGGAACACCAGAGGAAAAACTCCAAAGTTTTTATTTCCCAAATTCCAGCATAATGAGGGATTATAAATTTAGTGACACACAACTAAAGTATGGAAAAAAATATGTTTATAGAATTTACTCAATGGAAATGGTGTTTGGTACAAAGTATAAATATCAATTGGACAAAGCCCCGATTGCCAATTCTGTAGGGTCTTGGCAACAATCCATTACTCAAAACCAAGCTCGAATCTGTGTATATACAGAACCAGATTTGAAGATGGTTAAAGTGCCTCTCTATCAGAAGCAAGTTATAATGATGGATGATCCGCCCGTCTTTCCCGATGTCGAAGTGATTACATATAAGAATGTGCGTAATCAAATTGCTTTTTGGTTGACTGGTAATAGCGGTGAATACAACTTAAAACCAATTGCTATTCAACCTGGTGACGATCAGGCTATAGAAAACATCCGTGGATACCAGGAGGTTGGGCCACTTGACCCAATAACATTTAAGAGCGATGATCATGCAAGGGTTTTTGAGATCTTTAGAACAGACCAGAAGCCAAGCGGATATTCTGATTTTATTGGAAAAAAGATAGCGGAAGTTAAGACTGATGTTGATCTTGGCAATGAATGTCAGTTTTCTACAAGTGGCGAATGGATTGATAAAACCATTTCCCCAAACCAAACTTATTATTATATCTTTAGGACAATTGATAATCATGGGCATTTTTCTAACCCATCTCCGGTTTATGAACTGGAAATGATTTACGATGGGTATGCCCCGTATCTTTTACGCAATGTTTATCCACTAGATGAGAATCCAGCACCCCCACAAAAGGTTGTCAAAAAATTTACTAAATATCTTCACATTAAACCTGCCTTATCCCAAAGAGTGGTTAATGAAGAAGAGTCAGGGTTGGTCGATGCCGATGGGGTGAAGATAGTAGACTCGGCAGGTTGCTTAACCAACAAAGGGGTCGATGGTGAGTGGATCCAGCTTGGTACAGCCGATCAAACCCTTTGGGACAAGCTAATTAAAATTCGAGTTAGATCAAGAAAAACTGGAAAAAAGATTGATTTTAATATAAAATTTACAAAAAAGCATATCAAAATACAGAAAACAGGAAATAATAATTTATGTTAGAACTAAAAAAACAAACTATTTATATGAGGATAGGAGACAAACATGGCATTTTTAGATAATAGTGGTGACATTATTTTAGACGCGGTACTCACAGATACAGGCCGCTATCGATTAGCACAAGGAAACGGATCGTTTAAGATTGTAAAATTCGCACTAGGTGACGATGAGATTAATTACGGCTCCTACAACAAAAACAACGCAAGCGGAAGTGCTTATTACGATTTAGAGATATTACAGACTCCAATTTTAGAGGCGTTTACCAACAACACTTCTACCATGAAATCTAAACTACTCTCTATCCCCCGAACAAACTTGCTTTATTTGCCGGTTTTGTTGCAGAACACAACTCAAACCACAGCTAAACCATCAGGCAGTAGCGAAATTCACGTAATAGCTGTGAACGAAGATACTGTTGGAAAGAACACAGCACCAGGTTTTATTCTTAATAATAATGGTGATGAAGCTAACACCCCTAACGGTGTTATGAACGGATTTCAACCATCTCAAGGGCAGAATATAATCCGAGTAGATCAAGGCTTAAACACTGACGAAATCCCTCCAACAAGCACAATTGACGCGGACTTGCTTGAGACGCAATATATTGTAGAAATGGACAATCGTCTTGGAAGCCTTGTACGCGCTTCTTCCGACCATGCTCCTGCTCAAATATCTTTTGTAGATGACGATAATATCGCAAGTTATTACTTCTCTTTAGGGACTGATCGTGATACTTTTATTGGGAATTTAGCAGGCACTACTCACGATACGAATATCAAAGGTCCAGCCGGAACTATAATTTACTTTAAAATCCAAGCTTCAACTGAATTGCAAACTAGCACCTACCTCTTTGAACAGTTGGGAGCAACTACTACAATGTCCAAAACAAACGGAGCGCCCCAATCAGTCAGGTATATTGATAGTATGATTAAAGTAACTGGCGCAACCACAGGCTACAGCATAAATCTTCCTATCAGATTTATAAGGAATGTATAGTACCCATAAGGAATAAATCATGGCAACAACTTTTAAAACTTTTCTAAACAACGACATAACTTCGACAAAGACGTTATTGCACGAAGCCATCCCCCTTACTGGAACTATTGCTTCCGGTACTTATAATGCTGGTGGTGCTACCAATAACACCTATGACGGAACAAATATTAAAAATTATGCCCACGGCATGTTTCAAAGTGTTTATGATTATCCTTATTTAAGTTCCTCTGCAAATCACATCTATGATTTAACGATGGGCTATGCTTCTGGTTCTGCCTTGAGTGGCGCATCGAATTCAATGAATGCCAAAAAGGTAAACATTTACAATCAGATGGCGCAAGTCTTGGCTGGATACGATGCAACTGGGAGTATCCGAAACTTTGATGAAGACGGCAACTTGGTCGATTCTGGAGCTGGAGAAGGTACAAAATTAAAAGATTGTATTTTTATTAACTTTGCAAGATTGCTGTCCAAAGACGAAATCAAGAAGGGCTCATTCACGCTTAAACTTGGAACAGGTTCTTACGCAACTCCATTTTCTTGGGGCGGCGCAGGAAATTCGATCCTAACAATTTCTGATTCTGGAAAAGAAAATGACTATCGTGTAAATTCCCCTGCTGGTGAATATGCCATTTTGTCTGCAACCGCAGGATACAACTCTCATTTTACAAACGCCCCCGCATGTGGTTTGATTTTTTATCAAGCTGGTATCGTAGTTTTAAGTTCTTCGGTTTTTCAAAGCGGAAGCACAGGAGGAACAGGAGTTTCAACTGGTAGAGGGATTTTAAGAAATGATGTTCCATTTTCGAATATCAATACTTACTTCTCACAATCATTATCTGGCTCTCCGATAAGTTCTTCTTGCAATTGGTTCCGTAATAGAATTTATGACCTATCATTTAATAATACGACCGAATTGAATTCTACTATTCATTTCTGCCGCATTAATCATAATGATTTTAACTATAGTTCTAATCCCACATATTTGAGCCAAAGCAAGATTGTTGTCAAAAACAACACTCTCGATGCGCCGATTTCATATGCCACAACGGTTGGACTCTATTCTTCTGATAATGAACTTTTAGCAGTAGCTAAACTTTCTGAACCTCTGAAGAAAGATCCCACCAACGAAATGACAATCCGCGTAAGGCTTGATTATTAAAATTAAACTAATTACAGGTAGTCATGCCTTTTTATAAATTTGGTCAAGATGATATTTTCTACAACAGGGTGGAGACACACCCTCAAGTAAACTTTGTCATTTATGACACAAATATTTATTTAAACAACACTCCACGTGAAGCAGGAGCACATGTTGCTAACGCTGGAATGGTGCCAACAGGTTATGCGAATCTCTATGAATTAAATATTGACCGGACTACCAATAATTTAATATACCCATTTGTGGTCAAAAATGGCAGCCTGGATTCATTCAGCACCATATCGACCACCAAGTTTAACACTGACTTTCTGTATGGTGATCAAATAACTGGTAGCTATCCGTTATCGGCCAGTATCTCGTCTGACCGCTATGCACAAAACTCTGCTCGTCCTCGGATCTCTGCCCTCCGAACTGCCCTCAAGCATTCTGAAATTTTAAGCACAGCGTATGCTTATAGCTCTAGCTTGGGTAACAAGGCCACTCAAGAGATGCGCCTTGTAAGTATTCCATCTATTTTTTATGGCTCGTCTATACAAAAAGGAACAGTGTCATGTAAATTTTATGTTTCAGGAACTCTTATTGGAGAACTGAAAGACGACATGAAGAACGGAGAGCTTCGACAAGTTTCAACCAGCACAGATGGTTCTACTGAAACTGCAAGTGGATCTGTAGCTGGTGTTGTTCTTTATGATGAGGGGTTTCTAATATTAACTGGCAGTTGGCCACTGTCTTCGCACACAGAGGACTATTATGGCGGCGGGGCGGATAAGCCACGCTGGATGGACTTTTCAACTACTGGTTCTGGTATTCCTTCCTCAAGTTTCGCCATGAACTTTAGTGGAACCAATTATGTTCCCAATGTGACCATGCTGGCACAAGCCCCACTTTCGACTGTTAACTTGTCCACCAATCCCACATCCATCCAACACTCATATGCTCTTGCACCCACAGCATCTAGCGGATCTACTTCCTATGTTGAATACAGTAAGAACCCAATAAAAAATATTGTATCAAGCAGCTGGGACGACCCAGATCCAGCCTTCAGTAGAACGGTATACGTAAATTATGTCGGCATCTACGATGAAATGAGAAATCTTATTGGCATCGCAAAAGTTGCCAACCCAGTTCGAAAGCGCGACCAAGACGATTTTACATTTAAATTAAAGCTAGATTTTTGATATAATAAGGTTCTATTTATAAGTGATGAAAAAGGAATTTAAAAAGTGGCGGAACTTCTTGACGGAAAAGGAAGAAAAAATTTCTCAAGACCGTTATGAAGGAAACATTTACTTGGCGATTGAACAATCTAAACCGATTGATCGTACCGAAGTCATGAATCAAATCCGCGCAATTCCAGAAGTCACAACAGTTTATCGAGAGAGAGAAATTTCTACTTCAACCAGAAATTTTGTGGGAGAATATATTATTCGTTTTATCTTATCACCTGGAACTGACGCAGCTCATTATTATAATCGAGAATTAAAACCTCGACTAAACCAAATCAGGGGTTTAAAAATTCAACATGATTATGGTTTTGAAAAAATAGATAACTAATGATCCTTGGTCTTGATATTTCCACATCCATAACCGGCTATGCAATTCTCAAAATGGATGGCACCATTCAAGAGATTGGAAGTTGGGACATGAGAAACAAAAAACATTTCCCGGATATGTTTTCTAAATCATTATTTATTAAGAAAAGCCTCCACGAAATGGATTATCCGATTGACCACATTTATATTGA
>TARA_R110002012_G_scaffold68077_6_pt1 | contig 14884 bp, 7 predicted proteins | sample TARA_R110002012 | Tara Oceans TARA_R110002012 (sample SAMEA4396515) | marine metagenome | biome: Westerlies Biome; feature: [DCM] deep chlorophyll maximum layer (ENVO:01000326); material: water (ENVO:00002006), including particulate matter (ENVO:01000060) such as... | depth 40 m
ATGCGGGTTAACACTGGTTATCTGGTTCTCGGTAAAATAGGTAGGATGCTCCATTTTTCCAATATCGTGGTACAGGGCCCCTACCCTTACCAACATGGCATTTGCTCCTATCTCATTGGCGGCCGCCTCCGCAAGATTGGCCACCTGCAGGGAATGATGAAAGGTTCCGGGCGCTTTATCCGAAAGTTCTTTGAGCAATTTGGAATTGGTATCGGACAGCTCCAATAAAGATACATCCGAAACAAGCCCAAAAAGCTTCTCGAACATATAAATTAACGGTTGTGCAAAAAGGGTCAACAGACCATTCAAAACAAATACACCGAACAAAATCCATTCAATATTTTCCAAATTGCCCTCGTGAATGGCATGGAAGGCAAAATAACCCACAATGTATATCAAGGTAATCTGTCCCACCGAAATAAACAGATTGGCTCTCTTATACAGCTCAGAGGCTGTTAGAATGGTCACTATACCTGCTATGATCTGTAGAAAGATGTATTCAAAACTATTGGGCACCACAAAACCAAGAATCAACACGGTCAATACGTGAACGAACAACCCCAATCTAGCATCAAAAAAGTTTTTTAGTATCAAGGGCAGAATACACAAGGGAACCATATAAATATAGTTTTCGTAGTGTTTTACCATCAAGCTTGTGGCCAGCACCATCAACAAAATATTGAAGAAAATAAAAGTTACCTTGTTGTTGTTCTGAAAAATCTCCATTCGATATCGCTTCAAAAACAAAAACAGCATAATGAGCACCAAAGCCACCAAAATGGTATATCCCAATAATATGAAGTAATAGTTGCTCCCCATCCAAAGCTCGGACTCATACTCATCCTTAAGGGAATTCAATATTTTAAAATCTTCATTTTCCACAATTTCACCCTTGGCAATAATAAGTTTCCCCTGATCCACTTCACCGCGGGTGTACGAAATCTTGGATAGCTCATCCTCCAAAGCACTTTCCGTTAGGGCTTCATCATAAAAGAGATTGGCCTTGAGGCTATTTTTGATAATGGGCTGAAGGCGCTCCGATCCATCAATACTTACATCCGACAAAAGTGCCGTTACCTTCTTTTTGGCTTGTTCAAGACCCAAATAATCACTCGGGGAAATGGGTTGTACCTCATTATTTCTAACTACAACCGTGGATTTGGATTGGGGCAGGTTTTGAAAAACTCCATAACTATAAATTTCGTCAACGGTTTCTTCGGAAATATTCCTCAAGGACTGCCGCTGTGATGAAGAAAAACTACCAGATTGAAAGATGGTGCCCAGTGCTCCCAACACCTCGCCTTTTACATCGGAGACCAAGGAAGCGTTATACGTGTAGTAATCCGTTTTGTTCTTGCGAATGGAAGTTTGCTCCGCTTCAATTTCATCCTGGGTTTTTTGTATAGAGAAATCTATAGGCGCATAGAGGTTTTCGTACTGCCAAGGTTTGCCCTTTTGAAACTCGTACTTAAACTTGCCGCCTTTAGGAAAAAAAAACACGATCAGCGCTACAGAGACCACATATAGGAAATACTTGTAGACCAGCGATTGGTGCTTATATACATTATCCAAAGTTTTTCCCATGCTTCAAATCTGTTAGCTCCAAAAATAGAAAATATATATAAGAAGTCGGTTGCCCGAGCCTCATATAGGTTTGCATTTAAATTTAGTATTTTCGCAGGAGTAAAAATGCACATATGAAAAAAGTAGTAATTGTTTCCGCTGCAAGAACTCCCATCGGGAGTTTTATGGGAGCCCTATCCACCGTTCCCGCACCTAAATTGGGCGCTGTGGCGATAAAGGGAGCCATGGACAAAATAGGTCTAAAACCGGAACTTGTGGAAGAAGTATTAATGGGCAACGTGGTACAGGCAGGTACAGGCCAGGCACCGGCCAGACAGGCTGCTATTTTTTCAGGTATACCCAACACGGTGCCCTGCACAACTATCAACAAAGTATGCGCTTCCGGTATGAAAACGATTATGCAGGGAGCACAGTCCATTGCTTTGGGAGAAAACTCCATTGTAGTTGCAGGAGGGATGGAAAACATGAGTTTGATTCCCCATTACGCCTATATGAGAACCAGTACCAAGTTTGGCCCTGCAACTTTGATAGACGGTATGCAGAAGGATGGATTGGTCGATGCCTACGACCAAAATGCCATGGGGGTATGTGCCGATGCTTGTGCAACCGAATATAAATTTAGCAGGGAAGATCAAGATGCCTATGCCATACAATCGTACAATCGCTCGGCAGAAGCTTGGAAAAGCGGTAAGTTTGATAACGAGGTGGTTCCCGTTGAAGTGCCTCAACGAAGAGGTGAGCCAATAGTTGTGAGTGAAGACGAAGAATATAAAAATGTAAAACTGGACAAAGTTCCCGCTTTGCGACCAGCCTTCTCCAAGGATGGCACGGTCACCGCAGCAAATGCATCCACCATAAACGATGGTGCGGCCGCCGTAATTTTAATGAGCGAGGAAAAAGCCAAGGAAATGGGCTTGACTCCTTTGGCCACCATTATAGGTTATGCCGATGCGGCACACGAACCGGAATGGTTCACCACGGCACCCGCAAAAGCACTTCCAAAAGCATTGGACCGTGCAGGGGTTTCCTTGGAGGATATCGACTTTTTTGAGTTCAATGAAGCTTTTTCGGTAGTGGGTCTTGCCAATATGAAAATTCTAGGTCTAAACGATTCCAATGTAAATGTAAACGGAGGTGCGGTATCCTTGGGACACCCTTTGGGTTGCTCTGGAGCAAGAATTACCATAACATTGTTGAACATTTTGGAGCAAAACAATGCCAAATTGGGGGCTGCGGCCATTTGTAACGGCGGCGGTGGGGCATCATCCATTATTTTGGAAAGAAATTAGTGACTCAATCTGTACAGTAAATGCAATATGGAATTTGTCCTCTAAGTATTGTTCCCATTAGAACCAATCCGGACGATTGTGCCGAAATGTCATCCCAATTATTGTACGGGGAGCATTTCAAGGTTTTGGAATATAGAAAAAAATGGAGCAGAATCAGGATAGCTTATGACGGTTTTGAAGGTTGGATTTCGAACAATCAGTTTTCCTTTATTCCTGAGCAGGTTTACAATGATCTCCAGAGCATGGAGCCACAAAAAGTATGCTCCGATGTCATATCCCATATTTGCACTGATGATGGTATGCTGCAACCCATTTTAATGGGTTCCATGGTCAACTTGCCGGAATTATTGAAACATAACTTTGAAGGCCATGTACACGCTGAAAAAAGATCTAAAGAGAGTTTGGTCGATACGGCGATCCTGTACTTAAAAGCCCCATATTTAGCTGGAGGAAAAACCCCTTTTGGAATTGATTGTGCGGGATTTGCCCAAATGGTCTATAAAATTAATGGATATTCCTTGGCGCGAACAGCTATGGAGCAATCCAAACAAGGGGAGGCCTTGAGCTTTATTGAAGAAAGTGAACCTGGTGATTTGGCCTTTTTTGATGACAATGAAGGGGTTATAGATCATGTAGGGATTATTCTTCAGGACAATTATATCATCCATGTAAACGGTCATGTACGTATTGATAGGATTGATCATACAGGTATTTTTAATTCTGAGGAAAAGTTATATACCCATCAGTTACGGGTGATTAAAAAAGTGATATAAAAAAGCCCCGAAGTTCGGGGCTTTTACTTTTTTAAGGAGATTGTGGTTACTCCCCCAAAAGCTTTTTGATTCTCATGAAGTTTTCATTGTCACCCAAAGCTCCATAAATATTTTTCAACTGGGTCAAGATACTTTCGTTATCGGGATTGGACTGAAGTGCATCCTCCAAAACACCAGCTCCCTCTCTAAAAAGACTGTCTTTCTTATCCTTAAGCTCATCGTATTTAGCGATATCGGCCTTGGAAGTTCCCAATACGTTCATTTCATCAATAAGGCCGTTACCCTCATTCACATACGTTGTGGAAAGGTTCAATAATGCATTGATGTAACCTGGGTCGATGGCCAAGGCTTTTTTGTAGGCATCTCTGGCATCTTCCAAGTTTCCTTGTTCCATATTGATCACACCGATATTGTAAAGCAAATCAGCATTGTCCGGAGCCATGGCGGAAGCTTGACCCATCAACTCCTTAAACTTTTCTTTGTCACCAATAGCATAGTGAAGGTTAGCTTCTCCCAATACTAAATTTACGTCGTCCGGGTTTTCCGCTCTTGCATCGGCATAAGCTTCGATAGCTTTTTCATTTTCCCCCATTTGCTGGTAGATCAATGCAATGTTTTTAACGATTTCCGGCTTTTTGGAAGGGCTGATCTCTTCTTTTGGGTCTTTGTGCGTGCCTGCTTTCACATAAAGGTCACGAGTAGTCTTGTCCATGGTTTCGGTTTCTCCCGACTCTACATTCACAGCGGTATAGGTAACGGCCTCTCCATTGTAACCAAGTTCTTTAAGCTCCTCGTAATATTCTAGGGCTTCTTCGTAGTTCTGCCCGTTGACCGCACTACTGGCCGCGTAATACAAGTATACCGTATCTTTTGGGCTAAGTGTGTAGCTTAAATATAATTTTTCAGCGGCTTCGCTAAACTTTTTGTTATTGTTATCCTCTACGGCGGCGTTTACCAAATCACCTGTCATTTGTCCCATTTGCTCCTGTGCAACGGAAGTATATTTGGATTTTCCGCTCGCTTCTTCCACTTCGATTACTTTATTGTATGCATCCAATGCCGATTTATAGGAAGCAACATCTCCCTTCTTGGCCAATTCATAGTTCGCATTTCCTAAAAGTGCATAATACTCGGCCTGATCTTTTTCTTTGGCCGATTCAATAGTGGAGGCTGCGCTCATCAACGCTGTTTTTGCCGCCGCGGCATCACCGTCCTTTAGAGCCTTTTCCGCCGTCTTCATCGCGTCCTTTTGGGCAAAACCCATCGTGGAAATCCCTATGGCTAATAGTATTAATATTCTTGTTCTCATGTTAAAAATTGTAATTTTTAGTGTTTATCGATTATTACTTAGTTGAAATTTATTCTTTTTCGTCCGTATTATCATCAATAGCCGTGCCATCCTCTCCTTTGACTTCAATATCCCTGATATCTACTTCATCGACCGGGTCATCTTCTTTCATGACTTTGGCAACTGCTGCAATGGAATCGTTATCCTTTAGATTGATAAGACGAACTCCTTGTGTGGCCCTTCCCATTACCCTAAGGTCTTCAACTCCCATTCGAATGGCGATTCCCGATTTGTTGATAATCATCAGATCATCCGTATCGGTAACATTTTTGATAGCGACAAGGCCTCCTGTTTTCTTGGTAATGGAAATGGTTTTGACACCTTTTCCACCTCGGTTGGTTATCCTGTAGTCCTCTATATTGGAACGCTTGCCATAACCTCTTTCGGATACTACTAAAATATCATCCTCAAAATTATGCACGGACACCATACCCACTACCTCATCATTCTCATCTGCCAATCTGATACCGCGCACCCCAGATGCATTTCTACCCATTGGCCTTGTCTTTGATTCCTCAAAACGAATGGCTTTTCCTGACTTAAGACCTAGGAATATTTGGCTGGTACCGGTAGTTAATTTAGCTTCCAGTAGTTCATCATCCTCACGAATGGTAATGGCATTGATACCATTTTGACGTGGTCTGGAATATTGCTCCAAAGAAGTCTTTTTCACCGTACCCTTTTTTGTGGCCATGATCACAAAGTGACTGTTCACATACTCCTCATCTTTAAGGTCTTGGGTACAAATAAAGGCTTTAACCTTGTCATCCTGTTCAATGTTGACCAAGTTCTGTATAGCTCTACCTTTGGATGTTCTGCTTCCTTCCGGAATCTCGTACACGCGCATCCAGAAACATTTCCCCTTTTGGGTAAAGAACAACATGTACTGGTGGTTTGTGCCCACGAACAGATGCTCCAAGAAATCCTCATTTCGGGTCGAGGATGCTTTTTGCCCTACCCCGCCCCTATGTTGGGTTTTATATTCAGAAAGTGATGTTCTTTTAATATATCCGGCATGGGATATGGTAATTACAACTTGCTCATCGGGAATCATATCCTCAATGCTCAGGTCTCCTCCCGCATAGTTGATTTCAGATCGTCTTTCATCACCGTACTTCTCCTTTATTTCAAGAAGTTCATCTTTGATGATCTGCATTCTACGATCTTTCTTATCAAGAATATCCTTATAATCCTCGATGGCCTTTAACAGTTCGGCATGTTCCTCCCGCAATTTATCTTGTTCCAGACCGGTAAGTTGACGCAAGCGCATTTCTACAATGGCCTTGGCCTGAAGCTCGGTCAGCTTGAAACGTTCAATAAGACTATTCCGTGCCTCTTCAACATTGGAAGAGCCTCTGATAATGGCAATTACCTCATCAATATTATCCGAAGCAATAATAAGCCCCTCCAAGATATGCGCACGATCTTCTGCCTTTTTAAGCTCGAATTTGGTTCTACGAACCACAACATCGTGCCTGTGCTCCACAAAATAGTGGATGATTTCTTTTAGGTTTAAAAGTTCCGGCCTACCCTTGACCAATGCAATATTATTGACACTGAAGGATGATTGAAGGGCCGTGTACTTGTACAACATGTTAAGTACAATGTTCGGAATGGCATCGCGCTTCAATATATATACGATACGCATTCCGTTCCTATCGGACTCGTCCCTTATGGTAGATATGCCTTCTATTTTCTTTTCATTGACCAAATCGGCGGTCTTTTTGATCATATCCGCCTTGTTGACCTGATAAGGGATTTCAGTTACAACAATACTTTCCTTACCCTGTACTTCCTCAATGGTGGCTTTGGCGCGCATTACAACACGTCCGCGACCTGTATGGAAAGCTTCTTTTACGCCATCATACCCATAAATAATTCCCCCAGTAGGGAAATCAGGGGCCTTAATGTGTGTAATCAGCTCGTCTATTTCAATATCGTGATTATCTATGTAGGCGACCGTACCGTCCACAACTTCAGTTAAGTTATGTGGTGGCATATTGGTTGCCATACCCACGGCGATACCGGAAGCTCCGTTAACCAAAAGGTTTGGAATACGGGTCGGCAGTACGGTAGGCTCCTCCAGGGTGTCATCAAAATTAAGTTGATGATCTACGGTATCCTTGTCGATATCGGCCAACATTTCTTCCGCAATCTTGCGCATTTTGGCCTCGGTATATCGCATAGCCGCCGGACTGTCCCCATCTATGGAACCAAAGTTACCCTGACCGTTTACCAGCATATACCTTAAACTCCACTCTTGTGCCATCCGCACCATGGTGTCATACACCGAAGAATCACCGTGTGGGTGATATTTACCCAAAACCTCCCCTACAATACGGGCAGATTTTTTATGGGAACTCGAAGACCTTACTCCCAAATCGTGCATTCCGTAGAGCACTCTTCTATGAACAGGCTTTAATCCATCACGAACATCTGGCAGGGCACGTGACACAATGACCGACATTGAATAATCAATGTAGGCAGATTTCATCTCATCCTCAATATTAATGGGAATTAACTTTTCTCCTTCCGCCATGCTTATTTATTATTGATTTTTTGTGGTTAAATTATCATGGCAATATACAGAAAATAGCAGCCTTTATAGCCCTTTGCGAATACTTTATTAAAAAAATTATCAACATTGCGTGTATTAACAACAATGTGATAATAAAGCTTTGTTAAATCCCCAAAAAACCTGAATTATTCCGACATTTACCACTACTTTATCGAATAAGGGTACGGTATTTGACCACCGTAACGATACTTTTACTAATTTTAATTGCTGAAAAAGAAACGTATGGACGATAATTTTTCCCCCCGCGTAAAGGACGTTATAGCATACAGCAAGGAAGAAGCCCTGAGACTGGGCCATGATTTTATTGGCACGGAGCACCTTATGCTAGGTCTTTTAAGAGACGGAAATGGCAAGGCCATAAATATACTGGATGCACTCGATGTGGACTTGGACCACCTTCGTAGAAAGGTGGAAATACTGAGCCCCGCAAATCCGAATACAGGAACGATTCAGAAGGACAAGAAGAATCTTCACTTGACCCGCCAAGCAGAACGGGCGTTGAAGACGACTTTTTTGGAAGCAAAGCTTTTCCAAAGTTCTTCCATCAACACGGCACACCTGCTGCTCTGTATTTTAAGGAACGAGAATGATCCAACAACCAAATTGTTGCATAAACTGAAAGTGGATTATGACAATGTCAAAGAACAGTTCAAATCCATGATCACCAGTGACGATGATTATATAGACACGCCCCAAGCGGAATCTTTCCCAGGGGACACAGACGATATGGGAGATAGCAAAGAAAGTTCTTTTGGTTCCGGAAGCGCTTCCCAAAAAGGAAGCAAAAAGTCCAAGACCCCCGTTTTGGACAATTTTGGGCGGGACCTTACCCGTTTGGCCGAGGAGAACAAATTGGACCCCGTAGTGGGCAGAGAAAAGGAAATTGAGCGTGTTTCCCAGATATTGAGCCGTAGAAAAAAGAACAACCCGTTGTTGATTGGGGAGCCAGGTGTTGGTAAAAGTGCCATCGCCGAAGGATTGGCACTGCGCATTATCAACAAAAAGGTATCACGTATTCTTTACAATAAAAGAGTGGTCACCTTGGATTTGGCTTCTTTGGTCGCAGGCACAAAATACCGTGGCCAGTTTGAGGAGCGAATGAAAGCCGTTATGAACGAGTTGGAGAAGAATGACGATATCATCTTGTTCATTGATGAGATACACACCATTGTTGGTGCCGGTGGGGCTACTGGTAGTTTAGATGCTTCCAATATGTTCAAACCTGCATTGGCAAGAGGTGAAATTCAATGTATCGGTGCAACAACGCTGGATGAGTACAGACAATACATAGAAAAAGATGGTGCCTTGGAGCGTCGCTTCCAAAAGGTAATGGTAGAACCTACTACTGTGGAAGAGACCATCGAAATTTTGATGAATATCAAAGGAAAGTACGAAGAGCACCACAACGTAAACTATACAGACGAAGCCATTTTAGCCTGTGTAAAGTTGACCAACCGTTATATGACGGACCGTTTTCTTCCGGACAAGGCCATCGATGCCTTGGATGAAGCAGGGTCAAGAGTGCACATCGTGAACATGGATGTTCCCAAACAAATTTTGGAACTGGAAAACCAGTTGGAAGATGTTCGCGAGCTTAAAAACAGCGTAGTCAAAAAACAGAAATACGAAGAAGCTGCCAAACTTAGGGACGACGAAAAGCGTCTAGAGAAAGAATTGGCATCTGCACAAGAACGTTGGGAAGAAGAAAGCAAACTTCACAGAGAAACGGTATCCGAAGATAACGTTGCCGATGTGGTTTCCATGATGAGCGGCATTCCCGTAAACAGAATAGCACAGACCGAAAGCAATAAATTGGCCGAGCTACCAAACCTCATTAAAGGTTTTGTAATTGGTCAAGATGAAGCCGTGTCCAAAGTGGCAAGGGCCATCCAACGGAACCGTGCTGGACTAAAGGACCCAAATAAACCTATTGGTTCGTTTATTTTCCTAGGTCAAACAGGTGTGGGTAAAACCCAATTGGCCAAAATACTGGCAAAAGAACTGTTTGATTCCGAAGACGCCCTTATCCGAATAGATATGAGCGAATACATGGAGAAATTCGCGATATCACGTCTGGTAGGAGCACCTCCAGGATATGTGGGTTATGAGGAAGGTGGACAGTTGACGGAGAAAGTTCGTCGTAAGCCTTATTCCGTTATTTTATTGGACGAGGTGGAGAAAGCACACCCGGATGTGTTCAATATGTTGTTACAGGTATTGGACGATGGTTTCCTTACCGATAGTCTAGGACGTAAAATCGATTTTAGAAACTCCATAATCATTATGACCTCCAATATCGGTGCAAGACAATTGAAAGATTTTGGACAAGGCGTAGGTTTTGGTACCGCAGCCAAAAAAGCACAAGCCGATACACATCAAAAAAGTGTCATCGAAAATGCACTGAAAAAGGCATTTGCCCCTGAATTCTTGAACAGGATAGACGATGTAGTAGTCTTCAACGCTTTAGAAAGGGAGGACATCCATAAGATCATCGATATTGAGTTGAACAAACTTTACCAAAGGATCAAGGACATTGGTTATGAGTTGAATCTATCCGATAAAGCAAAGGATTATATTGCAGATAAAGGATTTGACAAGCAATATGGGGCCAGACCGCTAAAAAGAGCTATCCAAAAATATATTGAGGATGCGCTTGCCGAGGAAATTGTAAACTCCAAATTGGAAGAAGGTGATAGCATTTTTATGGATTTGGACGAGAAAAAAGAAGAACTCACCATCAAAATAAAAAAGGCTGAAAAATCACCCGAAGCTGAAAAGTGATTTTTTTTAAAATAATTTGTTTTTAAAAGCTGACTTCGGTCAGCTTTTTTTATACCCTATAATTACCATACATAAGATATTTTAGCGTTTAATCTATTATTTTTCTGTTGACTCGTTTTCCCTGATAATTTCGTACACGAGACACTATAATTACATTGGGGATGAAAATAACTTCTAATAAGAAGACCGTAGTTGTACGCGAGTACCAGCTGGAAGTCGGTACCGTACAGGTTTTTGACGATTATATGGTGGCTTCTTTTGATGAAGGCGCTACTATAACCTTAGAGAGAACCTATCAAATCATTGGAATTTCGGAAATACACTTTAGGGACAAGAACTTTGGCTACATAAGCTTGAGAAAAAACTCGTATGCCGTAGATCCCACAGTATACAACTACCTTAGGGGCTTGGGCAACCTTAAAGCCTTTGCCATTGTTTCCAAAAAGGAAATAGATATGCACAATTTCAATATTGAAAAAATGTTCTACAAAAAACCTATGGAGTTTTTTATAGAATTTGACAATGCTTTGGATTGGGTACAAAAAAGACTTAAAATCAAAAAAGGAAGGAACAGCGCTTAACACTAAACATTATCTTTTTGTTCCATTTCCGGTTGACGAAACAATTCCGAATAGGCACTTCCAATATTTTCTACCAACCCTGATGCCTTCAATGCTTCATAACCTTTTGAGGACACCTCCAAATCCCCAGCCAGACCGTGCAGGAATACACCAAATATGGCCGCCTCGACCGAGCGATATCCTTGGGACAACAAACCAGTAATCATTCCGGTCAACACATCACCACTACCTGCGGTAGCCATACCTGGATTTCCTGTTGTATTCACATAACCCTTGTTATTAAAAATGGTAATCGTATGGGCGCCTTTGATCACAAGTACAATATTGTATTTAGAAGCGAAGACCTTTGCCTTTTGCAGCTTATCAAAATCTGAGTCCCAATGCCCGATCAATCGCTCCAATTCCTTTGGATGGGGAGTCAAAATGGATAACTCAGGGACATCGTTCAACATTTCTGGATTTTGGGATAAAATATTCAACCCATCGGCATCAATCACCATTGGCTTAGTACATTTCTTCAAAAAAGAACCAAAGGCTGAAACGGTATCATCATCCAGACCCATGCCCATCCCAATTCCGACAACCGTAGGTTCAAAAGGAATATCTATCTCTGTAATATTCTTTTCCCGAGAACCTGTCAACACCATTACTTCGGGAACTGCGGTTTGCAAAGAATCATACCCACATTTGGGAACAAAAGCAGTAACCAATCCACTTCCAACACTCAAACAGGCATTAGTGGCCAATTGTACGGCACCAATCTTTCCATAACTACCACCAATTATAACGGAATGGCCATAAGTTCCCTTATGCGAAAATTTGAGTCTAGGACGATACATAGGCACTATTTCAGGTCTTCCGATAAGTTCAAAATCAGTCTCGGTTTTGTTAAGAAAATCTTGGTCCAACCCAATGTCCAATATTTCCCATTGATTTAAATAAACCCCCGTTTCGGGCAAAAAGAAAACCAATTTGGGTACCTGAAAGCTCAATACATAACTGGCCCGAATCACATACTCCTTATTCCAAGGACCTCTATTCATTGGTAATCCTGATGGCACATCCACGGATAAGGTAAAAGCTCTTGAACTATTAATATGTTGAATCAAATTTCCGACCCAATCATCGGGAGCTCGATTAAGACCAATGCCAAAAATCGCATCCACTATAATGTCATTGGGCGATATTTTGGGAAAACTACTTCCTGACTTGATAAAATCCGGCCAAACCTTCACATCCTTTAAACGTTCCAAGTTCAACAAAAAATCCTCCGAACGCTTTTCACTATAGTTTACCACGTGCACTTTAATGGAGTAATCGTTTTCGTGCAATTTTCTGGCCAACACCAATCCATCCCCCCCGTTGTTTCCGATACCACAGAACAATTGAATGTTTACTTGGGTGCCTCGCAAACGGGAATGTAGCCATTCGAACAGCTGCGTAGCTGCTCTTTCCATAAGCGCATCACTCGTTATCTGTTCTTTTTGGATTGTGGATTTATCAGCTTGATAGATTTGTTGGGCAGAAAATATTTTCATTCAGCAATAAAAATTGATTATTCGTACGGATTTCGCAAAAAACAACACCAATGATTTGATGAAGTATACAAAAGTACTACATTTATCATCTCATTACAGAGCAATGAAGTTAAAACAAACGGATATTAACCTTGATTTGATGAACACCTTTTCATCTACAATTACAATTACTACTACCACCCCTTTGGGGTAATTCTGCTATATATAATTCCGTCCGTTCTTTTAATCTATATTTAACTTTTTTCAACACTATTTCTTTATGAAAGTCTTAAAATTTGGAGGCACTTCCGTTGCCAATCCAGAACATATCAATAAGGTCAAATCCATCCTTAACCATCAAAATAAGGAACAAATTGCAGTAGTAGTATCAGCTTTTGGAGGAGTTACTGACCTGCTACTTAATGCATCGCGTTCGGCATCTCAACAAGAGGTAAGCTACAAAAACAGCCTCAAGGAGATCGAGGACAGGCACATTTCCGCTATCAGGGAACTGATTCCCGTAAAATCGCAAAGTGCAGCCCTGAGCAAAGTAAAGGGCGAGCTCAATATTCTGGAAACTTTACTGGAAGGTGCTTATCTGATCGGTGAACTCACACCAAAACTATCCGATAAAATTGTGAGCTATGGGGAACTGTTATCATCCTTTATCATTAGTGAATTCCTAAAATCCGAAGGATTGGATATCACTTTTAAAGATAGCAGGGAACTTATTAAAACCGACAATAGCTTCGGCAGGGCCAATGTGGATTTCAATAGCACCAATGCCAATTGCCAAGATTTCTTTGCAACGAACAAGCATCAAATAACAATGTTGCCAGGATTCGTGGCATCCAGTAAAAGCGGAGACCTTACCACTTTGGGCAGAGGTGGTTCCGACTACACGGCAGCTATAATCGCCGCAGCTTTAAATGCCGGTATTTTGGAAATCTGGACCGATGTGAGCGGTATGTACACGGCCAATCCAAAACTGGTAAAGCAGGCAAAATGTGTTTCCAATATCAGCTATCAAGAAGCCATGGAGCTCTCTCACTTTGGGGCCAAAGTACTGTACCCCCCAACCATTCAACCGATTCTGGGCAAAGAAATTCCCATTGCCATAAAAAATACGTTTGACCCGGATAGTCCCGGAACCTTGATCGCCAAAAACAATAACGGCAACGGGAAAACGGTACGTGGTATCAGTCATGTGGGCAACATAAGTCTTCTCTCTTTGGAAGGCCCAGGGATGATAGGCATTCCAGGAATCTCCAAACGGTTTTTTGAGACACTTTCGGTAAAGAACATCAGCATCGTTTTGATTACCCAAGCATCTTCAGAGCACTCCATTTGTGTGGGCATTGCCGATGAGGATGTAGACCTTGCCGCCGAAGCTGTCAATGAGACCTTCGAATTTGAGATTGCAACAAAAAAGATTAAACCGGTCATCGTTGAAAAAGACTTGACCATCGTAGCATTGGTAGGTGATAATATGAAAAGTCACCAAGGTTTGAGCGGTAAAATGTTCAGTACATTGGGTAAAAACAATGTGAATATTCGTGCCATTGCCCAAGGGGCTTCGGAGCGAAATATCTCTGCCGTAATCAAAAAAGAAGACGTAAAAAAAGCGCTCAACTCGTTGCACGAAACCTTTTTCGAGGAAAACATCAAACAGCTCAACCTTTTCGTGATGGGCGTTGGAAATGTCGGTTCCAAATTCTTGGCTCAAATCCGCCAGCAGAAAAAGTATTTGAAAGAAGAGCTAAAGCTCAACGTCCGTGTCATCGGGATCAGTAATTCCAGAAAAATGGCTTTTGATGAAGGTGGTATTTCACTCAAAGACTGGCAAAACACATTGGGCCAGGGAGAACCAGCAGACAAAGAAGTATTTTTTAAGCGCATCAATGCCCTAAACTATCGCAACAGTATTTTCGTGGACAACACGGCCAGTGACGAGGTTTCCAAAAGCTATTCCAGTTATCTCAAAAACAGTATCTCCGTGGTCACTTGCAATAAAATTGCATCCTCTTCGGATTATGAGTATTACAAAGAATTAAAGCAATTGGCCAAGCAATACAATGCTCCTTATCTATTTGAGACCAATGTGGGTGCGGGCTTGCCCATTATTGACACTTTAAAGCATCTAATTGCATCCGGGGATAAGGTCAGAAAAATTCAGGCCGTGCTATCGGGCAGTTTAAATTTTGTATTCAACACTTTTGATGACTCCACTACTTTTCACGACGTGGTAAAGCAAGCGCAGGAACAAGGCTATACCGAACCCGACCCCACAATCGATTTAAGTGGTGTCGACGTGATGCGTAAAATCTTGATTTTAGCACGGGAAAGTGGCCATCAATTGGATATTGATGAAATCGAAAACGAAGCGTTTTTACCCAAAGAAAGCTTGGAAACGGACTCCAACGAGGCATTTTT
>TARA_R110002012_G_scaffold4382_3_pt1 | contig 14870 bp, 21 predicted proteins | sample TARA_R110002012 | Tara Oceans TARA_R110002012 (sample SAMEA4396515) | marine metagenome | biome: Westerlies Biome; feature: [DCM] deep chlorophyll maximum layer (ENVO:01000326); material: water (ENVO:00002006), including particulate matter (ENVO:01000060) such as... | depth 40 m
CGATGGATTAAAGAATATTTGACCATTTGTATTATCCAAACAATAACCTACAACTCTAACATATTCTCCACTTGTAGTAGGTATTGCGTTTTCAAAATCCCCGTTAATTCTTAACCAAAGAACATCTCCAACACCTCCTACATCCGTTGACATTGTTACCATACCTCTAATACACATTCCTACCGCACTTGCAGTACCCGTAGCCATTGCAACTGCTAAAAATCCTATTGATGGTGCCTCTGTTCTTCTATCTGCTAATGCCCAAGCACCCGCACTCGTATAATAATAGCACTTACCCGCTGTAACTGAACCCGTACCAAAATTAACAACATCTCCATCACTTACATTTCCATCCGTAGTAGAAGATATTTTAAAATTCCTATGTGTTAGATTCGTACCTCTTGAGGGGTCGCTTGTTGTTATATTTAATTGATTTGCTTGTAGTTGGGTAATAGTTGCACCACCACTATCAAAATTAATTACAGCAGCAGCATTTAAAAATAAGTCAGACCATTTTTTACTCGTACTTCCTAAAGCAGCACCATTATCACTAAATGGAGCAAATAAATTTGAGGACATACGAAACTCATCCACACCACTAACTCTAAAAACAATTTCATTATCTGTAGAAAAATCAATTTCGTTATCTGCATCCCTACCAACAACCAAAGATGTGTTTTTAATACTTGTAATAGTAGTTATAACAGCATCAAGGTCTATCTCGGTACCCGTAATAGTTAGACCATTTCCCGCTGTAAGTACAGCAATATTACTTGTTAAAGCAATAGTTCCCGTAGCATTAGGCATTGTTAAAGTTCTGTTTGCAGATAAGGCACCACAAGTAATTTTTACATAGTTTGTTCCGTTGTCTGAGTCTTCATATATTCTAAAATCGGGAGCTTGATTACCCGACTTAAAACTAATTAGTTCACTATTTAGTTCAAATTCTTGTGAAGCAGTACCTTGACCGATATAAAATGATTGAGCAGCATCAATTTGCAACTCGTTACCATCCATATCTAATGTTCTGTTATTGTCAGCAGTTAGATTGGTATTAGCTATGTTAGTGTTTGTACCACCACCACCACCACTTGCGTTAGTTTGAAAGCCAAATGTGTTTGGGTTTTGTGCCATCTTTATTTTCTTTTAATTTGATTTTCAGCTAATAAAATCTCTATATGCTGTAATTTAGCCATTACATCTGTCAGCATAGCTTTAAGCTCATCATCTTTAGTTTCCAAATAGTAAACTCTTGACTTAATTTTAGTCATATCATTCTGTGTTTTTACCCATAAACCAATAGCACCCCCTAGTATTGATAGGGAGGCTATGATTATATAAACCGCTGATAATGTTATAGTCATATTATTTCTTACACTTATCTTTACACAACTTACAATCCCATCCTTGAGATTTGCACAACTTGCTAAATAAAATTACTAAAACACCCGCCTTAAATCCAAAACTAATTAGATTAAATGTTGCTAAAGCAAGTAAAATCCAACCGATTAATTCTAAACTTAATAATTTCTTTAAACTTTCCATTTTTGTTTTTTTTAAATTAATAAATAGTCTCCTTTAATTTTTGGCAAATTTTTGTAGTCCACTAATACCAAAACAACCTAACACAATCCAAACAAAAGACTCATAAACAAACTCTTTTATAACAAGGTCTTTTCCTACCCAACCCGTTACCAAGTCAGCTATCATTATAATGCACATAAGTAAAAAAGCTATAAAACCTATTATAGACTTTTCGTTCCAATCATTATCATCCTTGAAAATCTCCATAATTTTTTTCATTTAATTTTTGTTTTTTTTTCTTTTCCCTATCCTTCTTCTTCTTTTTGGTTCTGTTTGGCTTTGTTAATCCATTAAAGTCATCAGATAAATAGTTTTCCCACTTGCTGTTCATTATCTAATACGAATTTAAAGACCCATCTTCACTAACGATTGGAGCCTCTTTTATTTTAACTCTTGAAACTGATTGCAACCAAGAGTCGAATTTACCCTCTTTTTCTAAATAATTGCAATCCTTGCACAGCGTAATAGTACACTTACTGCAAGTTTTATACTTTTTATTTCCTTTTACTAACATAGTACATTATACCTAAAAATACCCCAATGCCTAGTGCAATTTTAGTGTAAGAATACTCACATTTACCTTTGACAAATGTTACTTGGTCTCCACCTTCTAAGCCCATAGCGTACTCTTGCTCATCATTATATTCAGCCATCCAAGCATCAATATCATCACAAACACCATATACTCCTACCTCCAAACAGCCCTCACATTGACACTCGTACCATTTTTGCATATATTCAGCTTGGTCTTCAGCATCCCAACTATCGTGTGTTAAAGCTGCTGCAATCCACTCATCAAAAGGAACTTTTTCTTCCCCTATTGTGCTTGCAACATCTCCGTTTGGGTTGATGTAGTAATCTTCCTCGCAGTCCTTAAATATTTTAAGTATATCCATTTGTTAATTAGCCTTTACCCGTGTCAACCTCTTCCAAAATTTCTTGCCCTATATCCATTTGATAAATATCGGATATTGGAGTAAAGTAACAAGAGCCATCATCTTGGTCAGCCAAAGGATTATAGTTTGTCGCCATACCATCAGTACACCCTAAAGTAATTGGAGGTAAAAAGTCTTCTCCTTGTGCTGAGTCATCAGTAAGTGTTTCTACATCCTCCCATATACAACCGCCATCTACTGAAAGGGAAGCTAAAGTTGCTAATGGATTGTAATTTGAAGCCTCTTCATTCATACAGCCCACAACATCGGGAGGAGTTGCATCATCATCGTTTTCGTAAAAATACTCCTCAAGTATTTCTTCAGTTGTCATTGTTGTTCCTAGCTGTGTCTCTTGTTTTTTCTGCATATAGGTATATAATAAATACCCACCACCCGCTAATAGTAATAAATTATCTAGTTTCATTATAAATCTGTTTTAATTATGGTAAAATAACCACTTTCATTTATGTAGCCATCTGAATTTAAAGAAATGTCTACTTTTTTAACTTTATTGCTAATGTTTCCACCAACAGCTTCTACTTTGTCTTTATAAACATCCGTTACAATATCACAATGAAGTGTATCGTAAGGCTCTACATTGTCGTATGTAGCAACTGAGTTACCCCTTCTTCTGCAAATTATATCAGAAGGCTTTGGCTTAACCTCATCAACACTATATGCCTTAAATTTAGACTTAGGATTGTCGTATCTGTTATTCGTTGCCTCTCTAACATAATAAGCGTGAGTTGCAGAATACGGAAAGTTGTCTCCCGCACCCGAAACTCTCATAACCCAAGAAATAAAAGCAGCAGACCAAGCGTAATCTTCTTGAAATGTAGGGTCAAGTACTTGTTCTTCTGTAACATTCCACCCTACACCTCTATTCCAATAATCAGCCACTATGTTTGATGTTTGTGGAGACAGCTCATTATAAGGTTTCCACTTGTCAACCTCTGTATTTGACTGAAATATCACTTGTCTTTTAAATTTAGATAAGCGTATCTTTACAAAATAAATAACACCCACTATAATTATAGTAGCTGATAAAAGAAAGTACTTACCTTTTTTACCCATTTTTTATATAGTTAAAGACCAATCTAATACAATAGGAGACCCAAAGTTTCTTACAAAAAACCCTTGACCATTCTGTAAAGAGGATAATTGATTAAAATTATACTCTCCCCAAAAGAAATACCCTTGAATATCTTTTACAAATAAATTGTTTAGTGCTTGCGTTTTTCCGCCACCACCACTAACATAAGCCAATGAAAATGCTTGTGGAAAAGATAAACCATTCGTACCCGAATACCCTATGTAAGAATTACCCGAAGGGATAGTTAACCTAGCAGAAGGTAACGATGGAGATGGTTGAGACTGCAATGTAGATATTGTAGAATTCAAATCTCTTATTTGAGATTTCAATCTTCCTATTTCCATTTGAAAACCACTACAATCAGCACTAGCGTTTGGCTTTGGTGGTTCGTTTGGCTTTTGCGGTTCATCTAATTGTGTTGTTGGAACCGCTGCTTGTTCTCTTACAAAGCCGCTTGACAATCCGCTAGCAGCTCTAAATTTCATTAAATCACTCATTTTACTTAATTTTTAATTAATAAACCTAAAAAAATACCCATAGCTCCCCAAGTTTTTTTATCTGTTAAGAAGTTTTCTTCTTTTTCAATAACTACATTACTTACGCTTTGCGTTTTAATATACGGGTTGCTATTATGCAAATCTACAATGGGTAGTTTTGGTTTAAAAAAACCTTGAGACTTAAACCCAATAGTTATAGATGCCTTGTTTTGAATGTTTATGCTATTTAACTGCAAGCCACTTTGACTTACAACAGCGTTCACATTAATAAATTCACTATTATAATCGTATTCTTGAGGTAGCTTTAGATAAGCACCCCCATTAAAATACTCAACAATTGTGTCAGTATGACTAACTACAATTGTATCTATAATTGTGTTAGTAATTACATTAACTTGACTAGATACATCCTTTAATCTATTAATATCTAATAGGTTTTGAGCTATTGCATCTTTTTGAGACAAAATAATTTGTTCTTGCTGAACAATTACATCTCCGTTCTTATCTATCTCTTCTTTAAAAGATTGATTCTCTAAATTAAACTTCTGCATCTGAGCCTTGTAATTGCTCATTTTTGAGTTGTTTGCTACTAGAGAAAGAGATAGAATAGCAACAATAATAATCAAGCTATATGTCGTTACCTTCTTTTTCATTAGTCTTGTTTATATGCTATGTATAGCAACAAACCTATAGCAGAAAGTTTCCATAAGAAATTTACTTTGTCTTTGCTGACATTAATTTCTATATCTAAATCGCCATCATCGACATCATCGACATCATCAATTTCTACGGGTTCGCCATCGGGCATATATTCCTCTTCGCCCTCTATATAAGGAGCTAAAAGAGAATATACATCATCCATAGTCATACCCATATAAGGTTCTCCATTTGTTTCAATTAGAGTACCATCGTACCAAATAAAACCACCATCATTAAAGTCAATTTCGCCATTTACAACAGCGGTATCAAAATCTTGAAGGCTAATTTCTTCGCCATTTGGTAGATAAATTATTATGTCTTCTGCTTCTTCCATTATCTAATGTTTATGATTCTGATTCTGATGCTTTTTGGCCTTCTTTCCAAGCCTTAGAAGCAACATAAACTGAAATAGCTAATCCCGCTAAACCTAATACATAGGTTCCTAAGTTCATTTTACCTTTCATAGTTGTTGTTTTAAATTAATAATTAAAAATATTTACTCGCAATACTTTTTGTTAAGACCACACCGCCTTCAACGGGAGAGTCGCCTTGCCTTGCCTTGTTGGTTGCAACAATATAAGGAGTTACAACCCTTGTTACCATAGTTTTACCATTATAATAAGGGTAGGTAGGTGTTCCATTTTGTTGAATGTATATATCTTCTCCCTCCTTTAATCCGTGAGGTTTTTTAAATAATAAATTCAAGTTACCCGTATCATTTCCTTCATTAGAAGCTCTAGAGCCGCTAGGATAAGTTGCGGGGTCTATATCGCCACAATCATTATTATCAGCTCCACACCAAACATTATCGTAATACTCGATGCTCTTAGTTCTAAATAAGTACCAAGCAAGTCCGCCTAAAGCTATTACTCCGCCTATATAAAACGCTTTTTTATTTTTCTTAAACAAGTCTTTCATTTTATTTTATTTAAAGGTTGGCATTTCTACTCTTACATTAGAGCTATTTGTAAAAACTCTTGAACCTACACCACTAAATCCCAAACCATCATCTTCAGTTGGAGTTTCTTCATCATCTAAGTCTACAGCAGTATTAGAGTCATTTAAACCAATTTCATCTAAATCTACATCTTCTCCACCTTCCACTAATAAACTATCAGAAACAGAAGCATCAGAGGTCATACTTGGAGATAAAGTTCCATAAACATCTTGGGCAGTATCAATTGTAGTTTCAGTTAAAGATACAGCAGTATCGGCTAGCGTTGATGCTATTGCCTCTCCACCCTCTATAACCTCTCCAAGTACTTGAGCTGCTTTAGTGTCAGATTTTTTTCTCATTAGGTATAAGCCGCCTAATACAGCACCTATAATCACATAAGGATTTAATAATAACTTTTTCATTTTTCTGTTTTTTAAATTACCACTTGTTTAAAGGACATTTAACCTTTTTTGTTGCTATTGTGTCATAATTGACTTTCTTATCCATTGGGCATCCGCACTCTCTACATTTGCCATTTTTCATATTTATAGAGTCGCAAGGATAAAACTCTTTATTACCAAAACATATATCATACCTTCTATCAGCTTCTTCTTCGCTTACGAATGTACGAACAATATCACTTTTTACACTTCTTAGAACCTTATCAACTAAGCTCATAATTTTTAATATTAACTATTCTCCGTATAACTCATCAAATTCCGCTTGAGTAAAGTATTCAAATTCGGGCAGAACTACTTCATTGTAATATGCCTCTGTTATTGTATTATATTTTTCTTCTGTAGCAGCCTCATCCAAAGCTCCGCTTGATGTAGCACTACCCTCAAAATAAACAGCATAATTATACTCCAACAAACCTTGAACCTCTTGCTTAACAGCCGCTTCAGTAAAAGAACCAAAGATACCATCTACAGCCAAATTATTATCGGGATTAGCAAATAATAAAAATGCTTGAAGTTTTGCGACATTATCGTAAGCCGCATATACATTTCTGCTCAAAGGGAAAGACATATTATTTCCCGAATATACATACTGAGAAACAACATCTCCCGTTACAGAGTCATATAAATATATACCACTTGACTCTGTTCCTTGACCCATCTGTGATTGAACAACAGAAGTGTTTTCATCTTGTCTTCTTACTCTCTTTTTAAAGAACCCCGTATAGTTGTCTTTATACCATCTAAAAGCATAAAAACCTCCAACAGCTAAAACTAAGCCCGTTGCTATTTTATATCCTATTTTTTTATTCATTATTTCTTTCTTTTAATTTTAAAAGCAAATAAAAATGCTGTTAAACCTATCAATGAAGCTGATATTATCAAGTAAGTAGTTTGTTTTGATTTGGTTTCATTGATTACATCAATTTGGTCTCCAAGTCTTTTAAGCTCTAAACTACCCGCTAAGTTTTCTTCTCCCAACTCTTGAGCCATAATCCTATATTGCTCTTGTTGAGACATCGCTATATTCTGCAATAGTTGTTGGTCTGATTGAGCTTTTAGAGCTTGACCTACACCAACTATTGTTGCTGCTATGCTTACCACTTGACCTACAACGGGAATAACATTCACAGCAGCTAGACCCGCAGCAGCAGTACCAACACCCGCAGCAGCAGTACCATTATTTAAGGCATATTTACCTCCGAAAGTATCGGGATTAAATGAAGATACATCGTTACCTCTTTGCCTTAACCTTCTTCCGCCAAAACCACCTCTAACTAATAAGTTTGGAATATACATACTACTTTATCATTTTATTAATTATAAATATAGAACCTATTGCCCCAAGTCCTATCATACCAAATATGAACATTGGCGATAATGGCTTATCCATTGCATCTATATCAGCTTGTAGAGCTGCTGCTGCATCATCGTAAACTTGTTGTAATCCTTCTTCAGCACAAGTATCAAAAACACCTTCATCGGCACTACCTACAACACCATCAGCAAAACTTTTTATAATTTGCCACTTTCTTCTGTCTATTTTTGCATTTTTTCTTGTCGCACCTCCTATCCAAGATAAATTATAAACTCTATTAACAGCATCTTCATATTCATCTTCTGCAATTATTTGTAAGCTCTCCATTCTCTCACAATTAATAAGCTCTCTAGCTTTAAATACATCAATCTCATATCCTAATCCTCTGTAATTCTTTTTACAGCTACAATTCCAAAGACAAATAAGCTCACAATTCCAACACCACTTTCTTGAGTCTACACCATCTATCAATCCCCAATTCCACATCATCACATTGGCTAATTGCTGTGCTTTAGCTTCTATTCTTTCTCCACACCAACCACTTCCCGCATTACCCGCATTATCTTGTGCTGCATTAAAGTCCATACTAAGAAAGTTAGCCTCGTACCTTTCTATATATGAGCTATTTAACTGCTGTTCTGTAAGGTCTCCTATTAAGCTATCATCTTCTCCACCGCCACCATTACCGATAGAATTCAACAGAAGGTAGGGAATTAATCCTCTATTTTGTGTGTAATTCTTGCTCATATCTTTTTATATGTAATTGTTACTTTTTCTCCATTTATTAAAGCATCTGCAATTCTAGGGTAAATTCTAGCGTATGCTTTAGAGGAGCTACCTATGAAACCATTTGCTTCAACTATGTTACTTGTTTGTGTGTTTCCAACTAACAAGCACCCGTTAGTATGCTCATCTGTGTTTCCACAATGAATTAATATGTATTCAAAATTTGGTACATCCATAACTTGTAACATTCCTTTATGTATATTTTCAAACCTTTTAGAGTATTTACTATGAAATCCACCCTCAACCCTTAACTCAACATTATATGTTCCGTTAGGGATGCAAGTTTCGCCCATTACTTTAACCTCTCTTTCCTCATCCTCTAAAGTATAACACAAAAAGTTTAAACCACTATCAGTTTCTTCAAATAGTAAACCACTTGTGCTGTCTTTTTGACTACTAAACCTTAATACTACTAATTTCATAATTAATTTTTGTTTGATGATACATATTCTGTTACATCAGCAGATTGGTAAGCATATAATAAATTATTTAAGTTGTCTACCTCAGACTCAAGCTCAACCCTCTCTGTTTCTATTTCATTAACCTCTGCTTGAAGTTCTTGAACATCTAATACCAAAGCATCATACTGAGAGTCTAAAACGCTAAAATCATTTGCCGCTTCCTCTAATTCCGCAGACCTTTGAGTTAGCTCTAATTGTGCTGCTTCTAAATCAAGATTTGCTAAACTAAGGCTATTTTGAGCATTAGTAAGCGTAATGTTAAGAGCATCTATTTGCGAATCTTTATTGCTTAAATCTATCTCTAGACCTTCAACATCCAATAAAGTTGCCATCAACTCTCCTTGCAGCTCTGTTAAGTCTGCTTGAGATTGATTATAAGCCGCTTGACTAGCCCCTAAATCTCCCTCTAAGCCACTAATTTCAGTTTCTTTTTGAGATATTTCGCCTTCGTATAATAATTCTATGTTATCTATATCTGCTTGTCCGTAAGGAGTTAAGGCATCAGCAGCTATTGCATTATTTAACTCTACTTGCTTACCATCTAAAGCTGTTTGTAGAGCCGAAGAATCATTTTGTAGTTGCTGAATTAATATTGTATTTTGACTACCCGTAGATACTAGGTTATCAATTTCAGTATTCTTTTGTGATACCGCAGTTTCTAAAGCAGCTATATCAGAATTCAAATTATTTATAGTATAGGTTGTAGTATTTGAAAGAGCATTGAAATCATCATCTTTTTGATTTAACTCTGCTGCGTGTATCTCACTCATAATGTCAATATCTATCTGACCAAATGGTGTAAGTGCATCTTGAGCAATAGCCGCATCTAACTGACTTTGCTTTGTGTTTACTTCGGCTGATAAAATATCTACTTGTTGGTTAAGGGTATTATTTACAGCTACCGACTCTGCTAAAGCATCTTCAGCAACTTGTTTTATATTTTCTGCTTCATATAGCAATCCTTCTAGTGAAGAGTATTGTGCTTGAGAGTAAGGTGTTGCAGCATCAGCTTCAATAGCACTTGATAAATCAGTAGTTAAAGTATCTATATCTAGGTTAGCCTCTTCTAGCATTGCTTGTAATTGAGATATAAGCTCTGCATTCAAAGCGTTATTGCTAGTCAATTCATTCTGAATTTCTTCTACAAAACTTCTTAAACTAGCTGCTTCTGACTCCAATTCACTAACTTGGCCTTGAGCTGTATTTGCTAATGTCTCCCATTCGCTATCGCTTTTTGGTGCATCTTTCTTTTTGTTTAAAAGTGTTGCTATTACAGCACCACCTAATAGATATACTAAATTCATACTATTTGCTATATAATAATGTTCCTATTAATCCCAATGCACCTATAAATAAAGGAGCTTTGTTTACTTCTTGTTTTTTCTTAGGCTGTACAATCGGTTCATCGGGTTGTGAATCCAAATCCTCTTCTATAAACCTAAATACATATTTTATCCGCTCCATAAGCTCAATTAAAGGATTTTCTCCATCAATATTATTGCCATCATTTAGCGTATAATCTTGATTGGGTATAACCTTCTCAGCAACTTCTCCTACAGCGTTAGAAAACTTCTCTACATCAGCTTTCCATATTTTAATTTTATTATCTACCCCTATTATATTATCAACCGATATATCATTTCCTTCAAGTGTTGACTCTATAAATAAAATTTCGCTTTTAACAACATCTTCTTCGTACAAAGCATCTTCTAAATCTAATTTTAAGCCATTAACTTCTTCCTCTAAAACCTTTATCTTTTCTGACTTATCTAGGTCTTTATCTTTTAATTGCTCTACTTTATTTTCTTTTCCATCTACATCCTCAGCAATTGTTTCTAAACTTTTTACTGCTATTCCGTACATATCATTTGTTTCGGAGATACTAGACTGCTCTTTTTTAAGCTCTTTAAGCTCCATATTGCTGTCTACATAATCTCTATGACCTTGAGAAAAGTCTAAATATAAAGCATCTAATTCAGCCTCTTTCTTTTTTATGACCGCTTGAATTGATTTTACTTTAGCACTTCTCTCATTCAAGGTTTTTTCAAAATGCTTCTCCGCACCTATAAAACTAGAGTACGCTTGTTCAAATTTTGAATTAATGCCTTGTATTTTATTCACATATTCCTCTTTTCGTATAATCTCTTTGCGAAGATTATCTTTTTCAGAATTCTCCTCTTTAAACTCAGCCAACCTCTTCTCTCTTCTTTTAATATCCGTTTTAATGGCATCTAAGTTTTTGAGAAGTAGATTAGTATTTTTTTTAGCATCTCCGTAAGATGTTCTTTTCTTGCCAACATACTCGCCTATTTGCTTATATATTTCATTCATATAAACCTCTTCGGTAATTATATCTCTCTCATTTAGCTCTAATTCTTCTAATTCATTAATTAGCATATCTATCTGAGACTCTTCTACATCTATGTTAAATCCTTTAGAGGCAAAATCATCTGCTCTTGCCTCAATTGCTTTTAAATCAATTTCTTTTTGCTTAATAACCTCAGATTTTCCTTTTAAAAATCCAATAGCCTCATCAGCAATGAGTTGTATTTTGTGAGCTATCTCTTTTTTGGTTTTCATTTTTGTTTATTTTTTTAATAATAACAAAGCTAACAAAGCAACACCGCCATATAAGAAAAGATTTGCATTACCCTCATCATCTGAAGGGAAAATACAAGAACCATCATCTATTACCGCTTGGGGATAATAGTTGGTTGCATTCATATTAGTACATCCCGTAGCTGCAAAATCAGTATCAGTATCAGATGGGGGAACTACCACATCATCTTCCATATCCTCAAATGGGTCATCTTCTCCTACATCTATTAGCTCATCATCTATAGGAGGTTCGGGGTAACTACAGCTACCATCATCTACATTCGCAGATGGATTGTAATTAAGGGCAGAACCATCAGTACACCCATTTAAAAAATCTACACAAGAGCCATCATTAGTGGAAGCATTAGGATTGTAATTAAATGAATTCGGATTTGTACAGCCATAAACCTTAAGTGTTTCACACATACTAGGGTTAGGGATTACAGCATAAGGGTCAAACTCCTCATAGTTGAAATCTGTACAGCCTACAATATAATTACATAAGCTATCATTAGCAACATTAGCATAAGGGTTATAGTTAGATGCTAGTGCATCTGTACAACCTACGATAGTATCACTAACTCCACCCGTATTTCCGCAATCTCTAGCTCCGCCTAAAGACTCCCCAAACACTTCTTGACTAAAATCATCATTACAATCTTCATCGGGTACCCGTAGACTTCCGCTTGTATTATAAAATCCTTTCATATTATTTTTTACCTAATAGTTTATAAAGTATAAATCCACCAACAGCGACTCCAAGTACTTGAAGACCCGTTTTAGTTGTTTTAGTTAATTCATTTGACTCATCATCTCCATCAGCTCTCATAAAAGAACTTTTAGGTGCTTGACCTTGAAACTTAGCAAAACCATCTTTCACATAGTTTGCGTAACCTCTAAAGTTTACAAATACTTGATTTCTAGGGGTAAGACCCGTAGCACCACCTCTGCCTCCGCTAAAAGAGTAAGGGTTTTGTAAGTATGTAGCGTTTGGAGAACCATCTTCATTTGTACTTAACCCAATTGGCATATTACCCGACTGAACTGAAATACTTGAAGATTGGTAAGGAGTGTAGTTGTAGTTGTCTGTCAAGAACTTCTCTAGTCTTCCTAAATCTCCCGTTAGAGACTGAATAAACGCTGTATAAGCAGCATTGTTAGCCTCTGCTTGCCCTAAAGCAGCTTGTGCGTTAGATAGCTCTTGTTCAATTAATTCGTAAGCCGCATCATCGCTAACACCCTCATCAACTAAAGTATTGTATTGGTCTTCAAGAGTATCGAAAGCAGTCTCTAAATCTTGAAAAGCACCAACCAAAGTCTCATAAGCACTTTGTGTTACAACACCACCCTCTGCGTTTATAATTTGAGCAGCAGCAGTCGCTTCTGATTGAGCTGCATTAATTAAACTCTGAATAGAAACATTTGTTGATGATACGGGAGTAGAACCCGCAGCAGTATCAATTTCGTCTTGTAATGCAGTTAAGGCATTTGCCGCATTACTAAGGTCTTGTATTAAGGTGTTATAATTACCTTGAGTTACAAGATTACCATCTGCATCTGTTATCAATTGCCCTTCTAATTCAGTAATTTGTGCTTGTAAAGCAACCTCAGCAGCAGCAGTAATAGCAGCTAATTCAGCAGCGGCAGCCTCAGCAGCAGCTTCAGCAGCTTGCGTAGCAGATAGTGCAGCAGCATCAAGCTCTTCTTGAGTGAACATTTGGTCTATTATAGCTTGAAGTACAGCCTCAGCAGCAGCCACATCCTCAGCACTAACCCCATCTTCGGGAGTTATATTATTTTCTGCATTTTCTACAGCCGCATCTAACTGAGCTTGTGTGTAAACCAAACCTAAAGCATCCCATTCAGCTTGTAAAGTCGCTATTGCTTCTGCGTGAGCAGCCTCTAAAGCTGCGGTATCAAGTAGATTTTGGTCTATAATTGCTTGAATTTGAGCTTGTAATGTAACATTAAGGTCAGATAAAGCTGTCTCTTGAGCTAATGCAGCAGCTTCCATTGCAGCATTATAATCGGCTAGTGAAACCGCTGTTGGGTCATATAGTGCCGCAGTACTTTGAAGTTCATCAATTGCAGAATTTATAGTAGCATTATCAACAACACCTAAATTTAAAGCAATACTATCTAATAGGTTGTTTGCAGTACTAAGCTGACTTTGAGCATCAGATAAAATGCCTACATTATCACTAATTGTTTGTAATGCAGTATTTAAAGCACCTACATTTGTTATCCCTTGAGTGGAACCACCAAAATTACCAAGCTCTCCGTTGTAATTACCCGCCTCAGCCAATAAGATATACGACTCTAGGTTAGCAATTATTCCTTCCGTACCCGTAAGTGCTTCAAGTTGTGTGTTAGCATCATCTAGTTGGCCTTCAAGTTCGGCAACTTGTGCTGAAGAAGCCCCACCCGAAGCTATAGCTGCATCAAGCTGAGTTTGTAATTGTTGAATAACTAGAATAGTATCATCAATTAAATTACCATACTCATCCGCTGTAGAAACTGAGTCTAAAATAGTATCTTCAACACTATAATCTATTGGCTCCGTAGGCTCTTCGGGTTCAGTCTGTTCTGCATACACACAACTTCCATCATCTGAATTTGCAGCGGGGTCAAAATTTAAAGCTGCGGGGTCAGTACAACCTCTTAGTGTTTCTGTAGGTGTTGGGTCAGATACTTGAGGGCAATTAGAAACATCTATAACAAAGCTCGATGGGGTATTACCCATAAGCTCTCCATCTTCATAATAAGAAACATAAACATTACCCGTTAAAGACACACTAGGTGCTAATGGAAGTAATGAAAAATCATTAATAGCTATCGTACTACTTGACAGATTGACCACAGAACCCGTAAGTCCACTAGGATTTGTCTGCCCCGAACCCGAATCGTATGTTTCGTATGTAGCTACAGCGGTTAGATTGTTACCATACCACTCTAGAGCCATATCAAAGTCTTTCCAAAGAAAAACAAAATCAAGACAACCCTTTGTTGTTATCTGTTGAGCTGTATAATTAAATGGCAATGTTTCAACTTGTTTAGTTGGTTCATCACTAAATTGAGGGAAGAAACACTCAACAACAGCCATATCTCCACCATTAGGAGAGGTTAAAGGGTCTAAATCTAAAGGTAAATCTGCAACTCTAACTGAGTCATTAAAATAATATTCAACAGATTGATTTGCATTATCTGTAATTGAAAGGGTAAATAAGGAAACATTATTTTGAGCTAATTTATCTTTAGCACCTTGCTTAAGGTCAAATGCAAATCCACTTTCAGTATTACTAACAACTAATGAACTCTTAGCAATACCTAAAGAGCCAACAACAACATCATTATTTGAACTTCCCGTAAATGGGTTATCAGAAAATAGTGTTTCTTGGGCTGTAGCTACATCATTTAAACCCTCAGCTTGTATGATTAGAGTAAAAGAAGAAAATCCAACATTACCACCCGTAGTAATTAAGTCTTTTTCAATAGCAAAACCTT
>TARA_R110002012_G_scaffold272981_2_pt1 | contig 14863 bp, 29 predicted proteins | sample TARA_R110002012 | Tara Oceans TARA_R110002012 (sample SAMEA4396515) | marine metagenome | biome: Westerlies Biome; feature: [DCM] deep chlorophyll maximum layer (ENVO:01000326); material: water (ENVO:00002006), including particulate matter (ENVO:01000060) such as... | depth 40 m
AAATTAAGGGAATTATTGATTCGGTTAGATTTCAAATATAAGGAGGAAGCATGATGGAAGCTGCATTTATCATAGCCATTGCCTGTGCTGTTGTATTAACAGTATTGGGTATATTGGCCACTATTAACTAACGAGTGTTACTGACGATGATCTGTATTGATCGAAACCCTTCTTTTTTCCCCGAATTGGGAGGGTCTAACACAAACAACTATTGGAGGAAAATATGTTTGAAGTTATAGCAATAAATGAAAAAGGCAGACCAGACAAAGAGCTCGCTGATAAACTCAAGAGAGGGTTCAATGACTACTGCATAAACGAGGCACTTAAATCAACGCTGCAATCTTATGATGACACTGTTGATTTCATTAGAGAGGTTTACCAGGACAATCCCGGTGAATGGATCGCTGATGGATACTTAAGTGAAAAAGATGAGCATTTGAGATCTAACTCTAAGTCTTGGATTAAAACCTTGGACTCTGACAGATACCAGAAGCTCTTAAACATTATTGGCATTAAGGAGGTAATCTAATGAAAACTAACGTATCCATAGAGCTAAGCGATGACCAGAGATTAAACCTGGCTCGCAAGTATAAAAACAGCAAGTCTAAGAAGCTGCTCACCAGATCTGAGCTGAACCAGATCGTCCAGGACTATGTTCAAATGCTCCTGGATGTTCCGGCCCAAGACAAAGAGGTCAAGCCTGTAGGCAAGGATCCTCTTTTGAACAGATCCTGGAACAGTTTATCTCAGCTGCGTGAATACCTTATCAAACAAAATGAGGTAACAATCGTAGGCTGGGATTTTCCCAGGCTTGTCATTAAAGAAAGAGATGGGACCAAGTTCGCATATGGTCTTGCCTTTCATCAACTATCAAAAAGGAGGGTATTCTAATGAGCGCATGGTTATGTTGCCCTGAGCATGTCGCAGAGATTGCTAAACACTCTGGGGCTTGTAAAGGAAGGAACCCACACAATGGTGAGTCTTATGATCTTACAGTAGAGGATCTTGCAGAGCTCTTAGCTAAAGAGAATGTGAGAAGCTTGCAGTATAGATATCCTGATAATTGGGAACATTTCTTTTTTCCCGAAAAGGCTGAGCCTGAGCTTAAGGTTCAAAGCTATCTTGTTGAATGCAGAAATGCTGCAAAAGGATTGCCTGCACTATCAGCGAAAGAAACCATAGGCCTAAGTCATAGTTATGAATACCAGGCCTGTGAGCATGAGGATTTTTATTCCTCAAATGCTTACTTTATAAATTCAGAGATAAGAGAGAGTTTATATAGAAGCATTACCTTTCCTGGCACAGAAAGGCCGGTGTGGGACTATCCACACCGGGAGACTTCTAGCTTTTTAAACAAGGAGAACAACAATGCATAAAGAGCAATACGAAATAATCAAGAACAAGATTGAGGCCAAGTATGGCTTTGAGCTGGAGGGCAAAACACTCCTCGATGTTAAGAGCATTCTTAGCAAAGAGGATTGGCTGCACTTGAGCCACGTTCTTAAATACAGAAATGCCGGGGGCTTTGCTTTTTCTAGAAAGATCAGGGGCCAGGGCCGTTCATATAAGGAGCGAATCCAATGAGCAAGCTAAAGCTAACCATTAAAGGAATCTCATGTTACGGATCTATATCCAATGCTGACTATCTTGTCGTTTGCGATGAGATGGAGGAGCACTATGTCAATAACTGGAACCACAAAGAGGATCGAAAGTTTTACAACTGGAGAGAGGCCGTATCTCATCTCTTGAGCCTTAAGTGGTATGGCGAAATCCAAGAAATAGGAGCCGAGTGATGAGCACATTTAATAAAGCAGCCGAGAAATACCACGCTGTGAGGAAGGTCGGAAAAAACGATCAAACATACTTGAGGTATTTCAACGCTTTCTTTGGAGGGTTGCCCATCAACGAGATCACAAAAGAGCAGATCCTGGAGGCCAAGATTGGTATCAAGGGGTCTGCAGGCACCAAGAACCGCTATACAAGCTTTCTAAGGGCCGTATTGATCTTCGCCCATGATGAGCTAGGGTGGCTAGATAAAAGGCCTGTAATCTCAAATATGAAAGTAGCTCCCAGGGACCATAAGTTCTTTACAGCTGACCAGGTGGCCAAGCTACATGGTGAGCTGCCTGATCATTTGAAGGGACCTTTTGTTTTTTCCCTCCTCACCGGGGTCCGGATGTCGAATTGTTTGAACCTAGAGTGGAAACACATAAAAGGAAACAAGGCCTGGATCAATGCAAGCCAATCCAAAAGTGGGCGATCCATATCAATCCCTTTATGCAAAAAAGCGCAAGATCTACTGGCTGGCCTAGAGAAAAACCATAAATATGTTTTTACCTATGCCGGAAGAAAGATCACCAGGGCATCGAACACTGGCTGGTATAGTGCATTAAAGAGAGCTGGCTTAGAGGGCTATAGGTGGCATGATATTAGGCACACCTGGGCTTCCCACCATTCAATGAATGGAACGTCTATACAGGCCCTTAAAACTCTTGGAGGATGGTCTGATATAGACATCGTTGATAAGAATTACTCACACTTATCAGACGATTACCTAACTGAGACTTGTGAGAATATAGATCCTTTGGTATCTTAGTCGATGGATACCTCCACAGGTGGGGTGAAATAAAGATTCTCCTCCAAGATGTTAACTTCCTCATGAAGTTTTTTGCTCCACCGCTTATCCTTACTTTAAAAAAATACCCCTGGCATCAGATATTGGAACATGAAAGAAAGGCTCTTTCAGGTGCGGTGATCCAACCCTGGATGAGTTCTGTATGGTTCCTATAGGTGAGCCCTCTAATACATCTGAGTCCACTACCCAGGCTTTAGTGAGGTCTGTGTTTAATACTATGAATGTCAGTGTTGTGTCTGTATGTAAGTCTTTATGCTTTTGGACCAGTCTTTTTTTTCTTCCCGGAATCCGCAGCTCGGTCCAAGACGATGGCCAAGATTCACTCCATTGGTTTTTTACCTCAACCTCAAAGTAATGCTTCTTGCCTTTGTACTTGGCAGCAATATCAAAATAATAATCTTCAATGACGTGGATGTCATAAAAGCCCTGGGCTAATAAATAAGCCCTAAATGCTTGCTTGGCCCTGGGATCATTTTCCTGGTATGAAACAGGATCAAAGTCTCTGTTCTTTTTTAGCATCTAATTATTGTAATAAAAATAGTAATGGGTGTATACTTTGTATTAAATCAACTGGAGGAGATTATGATTAAAGTAATTCGTATTGATAATAAAAGACCAATCGGCATGCCCGAATCAGAATGGCAAACTTATTTGACTTGTAAGGATGCTGAAATGGACAGACATGTTGCTGGTGCTGCAGCTGCGTACTTGCTTTGGCAAAAGTACACGGAAAACACCAACCCTTTGGGTAGAATAGACCATCGTGATTATTTTGGGTCATCCTGGGAGGAAACACAGATTAAACTATCCTGGCATTACCTGGAGTTTCAAGAACAGGTCATGATAAAAACTGCGCTTTTGGTCTTGGATTATTACCTGGATGATTATTACATTCCAGATGCTGACGAGCTGGCCGTTGAGTACAGAGTCAACAACAACATAGTAGACCTTGAAGACTTTAAGGATGCTTTCAACAAAATAAATAACTAAAAGTGGCCAGAGATCACATAAAGATTTATCGAAACAAAGTCTGCGTAAGGTTTGCTTTGCCGGAAGGTGTTGTTTATATAAGAATGTTCGACAACTATCATGATGCTGAGCAATTCATTGAAAGGCTAAACAAAGAAGATGAAGAGAGATTGTTTATAGGAATTTATAATTTTCAGAGTGTAGAAGGGAAGCTTGCGGATGGTCTTATTAAATCTTTTTTAAAGATAAGTGAAGACCTGGGTGATATATTACCTACAACGAGGTTAAATTAATGATTGAGTTTGGGTTAGGCGTTATTACTGCAAGTGTTTTCTGGGTTTACTGGTTTTACTATCACAAGATGGTTGTTGCAAAAATTAAAAACAGAGGGAAGATTATTATTAGTAACGAAAAAAGAAATTAAGGGGCCTACTCTAACGCTGCGAGTTCACAGGTGGCGAAAGATAGCTCTTACTTGGCCCCGGGGTTTGACATAGACCCTACATTCATAGGTAAAGCTATCACTGTGAACACCCTCTGTTCAAGCATTAATTCATCGGTCCATGTTCTTCTATCATCGTAGGTGGTTCTGGGACCCTCATCCAATACAAGGGTTCGATTCCCATTTGATCTAAGAAGTTAAGGGTGGTTTCTTTATCTGTGCCTGTATTCAAGATCTCAATATAGTTATGTGTGCCTTCCATGTTTTCGCTTTTGGCAACAAGCAAGCAAATAGAATCGTGAGGCATTGGAAAGTCTTGTATTGATATCCACTTCTCGTCTTCTGCATGTATATAGTTGGTCATCTATCCATCCTTATAGAATGTATGGCTGATTCATAGTTTTCACCGAGCTTTGTCCAGTTTTCTTCTTTTTTTTCCCGGAACACCCAGCCTGTGGTTTTTCCTTTTCTTCCCATTGGGTTGTTGGGGATCCATTTTACAACTGGGTCTGTGTATCCCGCATTTTTTAATTTATTAATTAGCTCGGCTTTTTTGCTCATGTGTTTGTTATCTTAACAAGTAGATATTCAAGAAATCTTATTAGTTTTGCTTTTATATTCATGTCAGTCGCTGCTTTCTTGTTTATAAAATGCTGCCATCATTTCTTCATACATTGCTCTGAAGTCATCGTGTGCTATAAAAGGTTGGTCGTGTAGTGCCTGATGCCTTCTATAAACGTCATAAGAGGCTTGCAGTTGTTTCTCAGTATATAAAACCAGGACTTCTCGCATCTTGTTAGTTAATCATATATGCCAATGACTGAATTAAAAGTGTTGCTGCTAAAACATAAAACCAAAAACGATAATTAAAATCAGCTTTTTTGCTCATTTAATTTTTCTTTTTACGGTTTTATAAGCCTCATTCTTTTTTGTTTTAGGATCATCTTTAATGAAATGTCCTTTTTTGTTTCTTGTGCGTACCTTAACTTCTTCGTATCCAAGAAACGTGGTCTTAAACCAATCTGTCAAACCTATGTTCCAGAAGTTCATTGTTCTATCAAAATTGTCTTTCATACAATAGTCCTTATCTTTTTTTCTTTTTGCTTTTTTTCTTTCCTTTCTTCTTAGGTGGTCTACCCACTTTAGATCCGTATGTACCTTTACCTTTTGGCATTATTTTCTCCCTTTTAGTGTTCCTTTGAACATTAGTTTTACTCTGTGTTTTACTAAATCCTTACATTGATGTAATGATCTGGTGTGGTCTGGCAGCTCTTCCCAGGCCTTTCTTCTTTCCTCCCGGGTTGGGAGGTTTGCAATGGTCTTTGATAAGTTTCCTTGCATACTTAGAATATAACACAAGTTGGCGTGTTTCTCATCAAGGCCTCCCATGTAATCAACTCTTTCTTTGTGCGCCTTCATTTTAGATATTTGATCTGCCATTCGGAGGTGATCAATATCCCCCCTTATGTCTTTAATGATGGGCATTAATTTTCTTTGATCTCTTCTAACTCAACTAGAATCTCGGCTATCCTGGCATAGCCTTTTATATCATCTATTGAGTCTTTGTGTGTTGGAGATGCATACAGGCGGATTGCCTTGAACACAATCATCATTGCTGCAGCCTGGCCTGGAGTAATATGAGTGCCGGACATAGAAGACCAAGCCTCTGAGAGTTGCTGAAAAAATTCTTCCGGTGGTCCATAGTTTTCCCCCCTCGCTCTCAATAAACTATCAATCTTTTCATATTCAGCACTATTGTTTTGCAGCAACTCTATTAGACTCATTTGTGTCTCCTATTATATTTTTTATTTCATTTAATAAACTCTCTTCAGAGCTATACCTTTTTTCAAATTCAGCTTTCCAGGGATGCCTGGATACCCAGACTTCATTTTTTGACCCTTCTCTGTGATGATTGAAACACAAACCTATTGTGTTTAAATGAGCACCTTTCTTTGTTTTTCCGTAAAGGTGGTGAACCTCAGCTGGAGTATAAATGTCTTCGTACTTTAAGCAAACAATACAACCGAGCCTTGCTATAAGGTCCATCCATTTTTTTTCTTCCCGGGTTGGGGCCCGGCCCTTCATGCACCATACCTGCTTCTTTCCATTCTTAGGTTAGCCATCTTGGTGCGCCACTCCTCAAACTGCATATCAACCGCTGATTTTTCGGTATTTAAAGCGTCCAGGGTGGCTTTTTGCACAGCAACCTGCATCCAGGCATCTTGATATTCTTTTGAGGCCTCAGCTTTTGCCTTTTGTGCGTTATAGCTTTTTTCGCCATCATCTTTTGCAATACATAACTGCTGCCAAAAAACTTTTTTAAGATTGGACTCTGTTCTAATTACATTAATCCTGGTTTCTTTGATCTGGGGTATGACATCCCTAAGCTTTTGGTGAAACTGTTCGTCCTTATACTCCATGTTCCATCCCCAAAACACGATCACGAAGCCTGTCAGCCCTGGGGCCTACTTGGGTGGCCCAACGAGAATCCATCATTTCAATGGCTGCAGCATCATAGTTTCCGGCCTCCATTGCTGCCAAAAACCTTTTAAAACCAAGCAGCCTAGTCAAGCCAAGATTAAACCCCATGTTGGCCATAACCCTTTGGCGGTTGTCATCGAGATCACGCCACCAGGGTATTGCTCTGTCCAGGTCATCGCAGATTAAATCAATGTCCCTGTTCAAGCACTCATAAATCCGTTCTTCGCTCACCTGAGATCCAACAGGTAGTCCACACTCAACGTCATCAGGGAGGACCAGGTGGCCTACACCAAAGGTATCGTGGCCCAGATGATCTTTATATATTTCATTAACATAACCCTCATCTGCAATAAGCTCTCTTACAAGTTGTGCTCTGTTCATATTTGTTTTGTCTCCTTTAATAAAAACAGAAGAGCAAACAAGCCCACAAACAAAAACAAGAAAAATGGCTCTAAGTGTTTTTGTTATATCACTGTTTGCCTTCGGATTATCCATAATACCACGAATTCAAAAAATCAATTCCAAAAAGGAAAATCGTATTTTTCTTTTATTAACCGATTATAAACCTTCCTGCCCTCTTCTCTTTCGTATGGCACATAACGCTCTCTACTGTTCTCGTCATACCATTCATTGAATTCAGGTATATACTTTTTTTCTTTTGTTTTATTTCTCATAAGCATTTTTTTCTCCCATGACAAGAATTTTGCCATTTATTATTTGCATGGCACACACAACGTGGCCTTTATTATCTCTTAGCATCCAGTAACCCTTTCTTTTTTGACAATAACTATAGTCTTCATTTATTTCCTTAGGCTCAACACCAATCTCTTTACAGGCTTCTTTGTATTGATCGAGAGCAAGCTGATATCTAGTAATTTTTCTTTCAATAACCAATTAAATCGGCCCCTTGTCGGCCACATAACTTTCTACATGTCCGAAGGCTGCCTCTCCAGGGTCCATAAACCTAGAAAGGCTTCCCTCAAACAACAATTCAAAAGTACCCGTTTCTCCCATTCTGTTTTTTCTACAGATGACCTCCGCAAGGCCGGGGTCAGAGCTGTCATAATATTCTTGCCTATAAAGCATTAACACAAAGTCAGCGTCTTGCTCAATAGAACCAGAGTCTCTTAAATCAGATAACACAGGTCTTTTGTCATTCCTTCCTTCAACACCACGATTTAGTTGTGACAGAGCAATAACCGGGCAGTAAACCTCTTTAGCAAGCCCTTTTAATATATTTGATATATAGGTCATAGATGCGGTCCTGGAATCACTGTTCTGTGGGATCTTAGATGAAGTCATTAAAAGTTGAAGATAGTCAATCACTATTAGGTCTACTTTCTGATGGGCGTGGACCGTCTTTGTTTTATTCACCAGGGTTTCAATGGTTATTGGCGACTTATCGTATATATAAAAATCAGTATCTCCTAGGACCCTTCTCTGCTCTCCAAAACTTTCCCATTGCTTTTCTGATAGTTTTCCGTTCATTAAACAAGACATATCTATGCCCGCCTGTGAGCTAACCATCTTCTTCATAAGTTGGTTGTTGGTCATCTCTAAACTAAAGACCAGGACCGTCTTGCCGGCTAAAAGATTTTTGGTTGCAATATTTAGAGCGAAGGTTGTCTTCCCCATAGCAGGCCTACCAGCAATAATAACCAGGTCGCCTTTTTTAAACCCATGAAGCTTTCTATCTATATCAGTAAAGTGTGTTTTGATAACATTCTTTTTTTCTTCCCCGGCCTCGGTCACCTCGTTTGCTAGGTCTGCTAAAACTTCTTTTGCTTTTTTTGGTGTGCCGGTTGTTTTTACAATTTTGTTTTCTAAAAGCTTACTGTTAATTTTATCTATCTTGGACTCTAAGGTTTCATCAGACCCAACAATGCTTGGTATCTCTTCGGCTAAGTTATTTAACTTCCTCAGTTGTGATTTTTCCTGCAGCAGTCTTATCCAATGCTTTAGCGGTACTGATGAAACATATCCATCCACACAGTCTCTTATTACATCATTTTGGTTCCCGTTTAAGGCTTCTAAGACACCAATAACATCTATTGTATAGTTTCCAGTCATGACCTTAAAGATGTCTCGGTAGTCTCTGTCGCTAAAATCTTCTGCGACAACACCCATATCCAGAGCAAGATCGAAATCTTTTTTGTGTCTAAAAAAACAACCAATTAATGATCGCTCCAGCTCTAAGTTTTCTATCATCATCCATATCTCCTCTCTATAATTACATTAAATTGTTTTTCGCTAAGCAAGGTTCTTAGTGTTGGCTTTCCAGACATCTCCCAAGACCTAACATGATTCCTATACCCTTCACTATTTGCGATCTCGAAATATTTTTCCCAAAACTCTTTTTCTTGTAGCTTTAAATGTTTTCCCGTCTTTGGAGACTTAAGCCCTTTTCTGATTAAGCTTTTTAGTTTCTTCCACCGGTTTTCAGCCGTAAAACAATTTGTTTCGTGTCTAAAAAAACCTTTTTCGCATTTTTGTTTGTAAATACTAGAAATCTCTTCAAGGTTTAATATTATCTCCTTTTGTTTCTCTTTAGTATTGTGTAGTCCAGGACTACCCCCTATGTAGTTTTCCACTACATACCCATGATCAAATAATAATTGATATAAGTTACTGGTATTGTTTCTTTTTTCCCAGGTTAATAGGCCTAGGTCTTTTAATGTTCTAAGGTTTTTTAATACAGAGTCCCTGGATAAACAGGTTATTTCTGCAATTTTTTCATGGGAGGGATAGCTGTAACCATCTTCTGAAGAATAATTAGCTAAACAAAACAAGATAAGTTTTTGTGTGCTGGTGATGCCTTTTATTTTTACTACCTGAGTGATGTACTCTAATGCCATTCCGGACCTCCAGCACCAGAGTATAGCATCATAATGATTTAAATGTATACATCCGATTAAAAAACCTTTAGAATTATAAAATTATTTTTGATAAACGGAGGTACCAATGTCAAATCAAGCAATTTACGGAGCCCTTTCAAAAGTCCAGGCTTACCTACAAGAAAACCCCATCAGCAAGGATGGTAAGAACTCTTTCCAAAAATACAACTACAGAGGAATTGATCAGGTTTATGAAACCTTTTCTCCTGTGTTAGCGCAAAACTCTATATTAACTGTTTTGCTGGGGCCGAATGGGGAAGAGAGGCCATTGGTCAGCGCAGCTGCTGAAGGAAAAAAATCATCTACAACTATAGAGGGAACCCTTAGGCTGCTTTCTCTAGAAGATGGAAGTTATGTGGACACAGCCTATCTTGGGCAATCAACAAGTGTTCAGGGCAAGGATTTGCAAGCTGCAAGAAGCTTTGCTTATCGAGACGCTTTAATACAAACTTTTTGCGTTCCTTTTGAGGGAACCGTTGAGCCAGAAGAAGAAGAGCTTCCACCAACAAACCCAGATGAGCAAGACGAAATACTTCTTAAACAGTTTGAAGACCAGCTTTCTTCTTCAACGGATGCGGATGGAAAGAAGGCCATTTATAACGAATGGATACAAACCACAGAAGCATCGGAGAATAACTCTCTTAGGAATAAAATAACCATTAAATATACAGAGGTTATTGGCAATGACTAAGATTGAACAAGGCTCTGACGCATGGCATCAGCAAAGAGCAAACAGAATAACAGGAACCAGGATCCCCCGGGCTGTGGGCGAAGACCAGTGGGCAGGCGGTGACAAGCAAACCCAGTGGGAGCTTTTAGGTAGAGAGATGTATCGAAACGCCCACAGTCTAACCCAGGACCCTTTTCCAGAAAACGCAATGATTGCTATAACACACGGAAGCGAAAGCGAGCCCAAAGCCGTTGCAGAACTAAGGAGGAGAGGCTGGAGCGTTATGGATCCGCCAAGTTTTGTTTTTCATAAAAAGCATGAGTGGCTGGGCATGAGTCCAGACGGAATTATTGTGAAAGGAAGAAAGGGAAAACGATCTGCCGTAGAGGTTAAGTGCCCATTTAGCAAGAAGGTTGTCAAAAGCGTTAGAGAAGAAAAAAGAAATTATTGGCATCAAATGCAAATGGGAATGGAATGTATGGACATTGATGAGATGTTGTTTTTTCAATACTTTCCGCACACAAATGATGGTTATGAAGAATGGGTGGACCGAGATCCGGAGTGGGCTAAAAACTATATACCAAAAGCCCAGGAATACATGGACTGGTATAAGAAGGCCAGCAAAGATCCTAAATATATTTCTCAATGGAGCATAGAAAAAGAATCCCCGGGTGTAATTTACAAAGATGTTGTAGACACAAAGGTGAGCGAGGAGCTGGCAGAGGTTTTATCTGAGCTTACCAAAACAAAAGAAGCTGCAAAGAAATTAGAGGCCAGGAAGAGAGATCTATCCAGCATGCTTATAAAGCAACATGAGGGAGCGTTCCAGACACCCATGATTCGTGTTCATCAAACTCAAGGAAAGGGTCGAGTTAACTTTAAAAGGCTTTGCACCGAGGAAAAGATATCTTTCGAGACACAAGAAAAATATAGGTCCGAAGGCATTGCCAGAATCTATGCGAAATTAATGGGAGACTAAAATGTTGCCACCTAAAAATGAAACAACTGAAAATAAAGCAAACCAAAAACAATCGGTCAGCTCTAGGATTAATATGGAAACATATAAAAAAATAAAACAAGCTGGAAACAAACAAGGGCATCGCTTTTTTGATCGTACAGTAGCGTATATAATTTCACATGTGCTGAACGATTGGGCAAGTAAAGAAAATAATAATAAAGCTAATAAGGAGGAAATCTAATGGCTGATTATGAAAAACCAAATAAGGTCGGGTTTGTAGGACTTAAAAAAAACGAGGAGTTCTTTAAATTAAACAAAGAAGAACAGAAAGAATCAAGGCAACCCGTATATAAAGGTTATTTTCTTAACAAAGAAGAAGATAAGTTTTATGATATTGCTTTATGGGTTGAAACAGATGCCGAAAAAGTTGGCAAGGGATTTTTTCTGAACGGCTCTATAACAGAGCAGTTTAAGAAAGAAGAGCAGGCACCTGCCCAAGCACCTGGTCAACCAGGGCTTGTCGATGATGATATCCCATTTTAATTAAGGAGACAAAAATGGCTGAAGAAAACAAAACCTTAAACCTTGTCGTTGATAACGAGCAAAGAGAATATCCGTTGGACATTCTCTCACAGGACGCACTAAATAAAATTGCAGCAATGCAGTTTGATGCGAACACTGTGATGCCGATTCTTTCTGAAATGATTCGGTTGGCTCAACTAGGACAAAAGGTTGACCAAGGAGAGCTGTCTAACATGCTTCCAAAGTCAGGCTATACAATTGCTGAGCAACCAGAGGCTGCTGTAGAAGCTGGCTCAGAAGAACCAGAAGAGGAAAGCTCTGAATAGGCATGGCTGAACAAAAAGGCCTCCCAACGCCAGGGAGGCTTTCGCTTTTGAGCGAGGCAAGTTTATCAGGGAACCCCTGCCTTGGGGTTTGCTCAACATCTACAGGAGATCGTAGATGCTCAGGCTGTGGGCGTTGGCAGAAAGAAATTACCAACTGGTCCTCATACAGCGAAGTAGAGCGCAAGTTAATTAACATAAAAAATGTATCTGATGGATTTACTATTAGGCAACTTTCAGATGAACCTAACCACCGGGAGGAGAAAAGAATGAACTGCTGGCATTGTAATAATAAATTAATTTGGGGAGGAGATCATGATATTGAAGATGAGGACGATGAGTATTCTGTAGTTAGCAATCTTTCTTGTTCTATTTGTGGATCTTTTGTAAATGTTTATTTCCCTAAAAACAAAGAAGAAGAGGAAAAGTAACACTAACTTCAGTGCAAGGGAACCTCTAAAGGTTAGATATAAAGGCCCTTCTAGCTAATTCTTTTTTTGCTTTGTGAACCATTTTTGGTTTGGAGTTCTTGTTCTCTATACAGTCAATTAGTTCTTTTTTTGGAGTGCCTTTTATATAGCTTCTAATTGTGGTGGTGATACCCGTTCTTCTACTGTACTGCCTGGAGTCAGGCTTCCATTTTTCTGGCATGATTAGTTTGCCAGGGGATTATCGTTTTTGTTTTTTAGGCTTTGCACATCATCATACATAGAATCAATGCTTGAGTTGATCCCTGCAATGCTTGTTTGCATTGCAACAATATCATTTTTAATCGGACTTAAATCTTGTGTCTCAATATTTAGCGATTTAATTTGCTCACCAACAGCGACTACATTTTTATCTAATTCTGTAACTTGGTCTGCAAGTGAATCGACCTCGTTAATGTATCGGGTCATCTTAGATTCTAGGTTTTCAATGCGGTTAACATAGGTTGCTCCAGTATAACCAAAGCCAGCCAATGTGCTGACGATTCCAGCCAGAGCAATTAGTTGTGTAGTTTTTGATTGAAACCAGTCCATATTGTTTTCTTATAGTGTTGGTTCTAATGCTACCATTTCTGAGAGCTTGTTTAAACTAGAGCCTGCCAAATTGTAAAACGCTTGAGTGTTGTCGTTTATTTTTGTGTTTGCATATATTGTTCTGCTTTCGTACCAGTCCTGCTTTCCTGGTATTTGGACCTGTTGATAATCATCAAAACCAGGAACATATCCCAAGTAAGCAACCAAGGAAGTTTGGTCTCCATACTCCCCGGTTTTTTCTTGAGCTTGCTGCAGCTCTTCTTGTTGCGCTTTTAAATTCTGAGCTATAATCTTGTCCGCAACCTGGTCCGCTTCACTTGATGTCATGACGTTAGATATTGCGGTTTCTATTTCACCTTTCATGTCTTGAACCTGTACTTCGGCCATTGATGTTGGTGAGCTATTTTCAGACCCCATCGTGTTATTCGCAGACAAGGAAGCCTGAGAGGATGTTGTTTGTTGGTTGGGTTGAGATGACTGGGCTGTCGTTCCGGTGGTTGTGTTTGTTTCTGTAGATGTCACCCCAGAATCAAGCTGAGTGGTTTCTATTGTTGCTGATGCGTCAAGGGGGCTTAAAGCTAAGACGGTTTCGTTTTGAGCTGCTGCCGACATAAATTGATCAGAGGAGCTTGGTGAGCTACTCATACTGACTCCTCCAGACGATGTCGAGTTGGTGACTGCAGAAGACTGAGTGGACACAACAGTAGACGTTCCTCCAGAGGAGGCAGTGTTTCCTGTTGCATGTATGGAGTTTCCTGACTGCGTTCCGCTAACAGAGTTAGCTGCTGTAATCATTGTTTGAGAGACAATATTTAGAGCTGACTCTATAGAGCTTTCTTCTTTCTCTTGGGCAAGCTCTGTCTTTTCTTCAGTGAGCTCTTCTTTCTCGTTGATTTCTTCTTCGCTGGATTCTTCTTCGCTTTCTGCGTAACGCTCTTGTGCGATCTCTTCACTTGTCTCTTCGGTTTCTTCGTAATTCTCTTCTTCTGTTTCGGCTGCAAGCTCTTCGGGGCCAGCCTCATCCATTTCTCTTTCAAACCACTCCTCAAGCTCTTCTTGAGTTTCAATATCCAGGTAACTATCTTCCTCTTCATAATTAAAACTTTCGCTTATTATTGTTTCAAATTCATATATTTCTGTTAATTGTTGTGTTCCCGCAACAGAATAATCACCAATATACTCTATTTGATATGATGGGTCATAATATTCCTCTGTAGGAAGAGGTAAAAACTCTTCTATCTGCTCCAATACTTCAGGGGAATAATCGTTTTCTTCTATAAAAACATCTTCTTGGGCGTATTCTGTTTCTATATATTCTTCTTCTAAATAAAGCTCTTCAAAAAAAACATATTCTTCTTCAAACAAAAAAACTTCTTCTATGTATTCGTAGGTTTCTTCTTGAGCAAGCTCATATGTTTCAGCTAAATATTCCCCCTCATCGTAAACCTCATAGCCATACATGTCTTCTTCTGTATAGCCATAGTCTGACTCTTCTTCATAGCCGTAATCGAACTCTTCCTCAGTGTAATAGGCAACAGACTGCTCTTGTGTATAACCAGGGCAAAAGGGTGCGTACTGCGAATCTAGGTTGCACTGCAAGTCATCATAAGCCTCCCAGTAAGAGGGGCAAGCAGAATCATATAAAGAGCTTATACCGCACTGTTGGCTTAAATATGCTGACGCATACCCCGGGCAACTAGAATTATTTAATGGGTTGCTGCAATCAAGCGCATTTCCAGAGCCAACGCCATACAGGCTCCCGCCATTTTCAAGCTGTGTGTTAAAAGAGGTTTGGTTCCAAGTAGAGTTGACGCAAGTGCCGGTGACGTTAGTCGTGCCTTTACCGCATTGATCGTGATAAAGATAAGTGTAAAGCTCATCGGATTTGCCTTGCTCTCCGATTAATACATCGTGGTTTATTATATCCAGCCCACCGTATCGAAACTCAAA